>Ga0228710_1000479_pt1 | contig 50628 bp, 43 predicted proteins | sample MedpolnodulmetaG_FD_177995 | JGI IMG/M metagenome (GOLD analysis project Ga0228710, IMG submission 177995) | Root nodule microbial communities from Medicago polymorpha collected in Santa Monica, California, United States - pink nodules | ecosystem: Host-associated > Plants > Roots > Nodule... | reverse complement strand
TAAATAAGTACCTTGTAACATTAAAGGATTAATGTTTTTGTCCTCGAAAGCATAGCTTAGCTGGTGTGAACAATACATAATACATGCAATGTTCGGGTTTCAAACCCCGACAAAAAAAAAAAAAAATTGATGTTTTGGATCAGTCATAACGTGTTTTTATGCAAGCTAAAATTCTTGAATTTTCCATTCAAAAATAAGATTATAGTAGTTATTCTGGATAGAGAAAGCAACCAACAAACCAAACTCATGTGATGCCAATATCAAGGGATTTAGACTATGGACATTAACTCAATTTTTTAAACGTGACATGTATTCATGTTTAAGCTCATACTTAACATATTATCATCAATAATCAGGACACTAATCGTCTTAAAAAATCATAATGGAAAATAATCCCTCGTCTTATCCTCATAACCATGCTGACAAAAAGAAAAGACAAGAAGAAAAACATCATAGAAAACTTCGAAACTAAAATCAAATTTTAATTAAGCTAATATTAACAAATGATAATCATAACAACGAAATAACAACAAACACCAAATCCCAACAATTTCTCCTTTTTTTGTTTTGTTTTTGTAAGAAAAAACAAACAAACAACCAAACCAATCACAACCCCGAAATTACAACAATACCCTTGATTCATTCAGATCTTATTCAGCTTCTCTCCTTTCACCACTGGATTCGCTTTCCTGATCTCCTCCTTTCCCATCCCCTTAAAATCAAACCCACAACCATGCTGCTCCGGATACCTGTGGGTCCCACACAACGTCAATCCACACCGACACTTAAATCCTGTCAGCCCCACGCGCCGTCTGCATGTCCCACACCTATTCGGCTGGACCTTCGGTGGTTCAGCCTCCGAAGGTCCAACAGCAGCTACCATCTCCACCGTCAGTGGTGTAGATGAAGAAACCACTGACGGTGGAGAAGGGTGAATAATCTCCGTGTCTAGACAAGAAGAATTAGACTGTTGAGGAATCAACGTTTGGTTTAAAACCAATTTTGCAGATGAAGAACGTTGTTCCTTCATCTGCAAATCACGGTAACATTTTGAGCAGAGATCTTGCATGGCAGGACTTCCAAAGAAACCGCAGTTGTTAACACAGAGACGTTGAGCTGCTTGGCATCTATGTTCTTCAGCCATGTTGTTGGGGGGTTCAAAATCAAAGAGAATTCTATTATTCTTTAGGATTTTCCTTTTCCTTTAAGGAAGAAAAGAAAAAGGAAAATCGAAAAATATAAGAAGAAGAAGAAGGAGAGAAAATAATATGCGTTGTGGAGAAGAGAAGAAAGAGATTGAATGAAGAAATGAATTGGAATGTGTTAATAATAGAGGAGAGGAGAAAGAAAAGCACCTCCTCCACAGAAAACAAAAAAAGAAAACACGTTAAGGTCGGTTTCTTAATGGTTTCCTTTTCTTTCTATACCAGAATGTTCCACACACACCTACTCCATTCAACCTTAATTTAATATTATTTATAGAATTGATTTGTTTAATGGAGTAATAGTGTTTTATGGATGGTGTAATAGTGTTGTAATTATGCTTATTTTTGGTAAGTTTACAGCATGGGAATGGTGATTGGATATTTATTTCGTTGTTATTATTTGATTTGATGATGCGTGTCATATTCATGAATTATTATTAAGTTTGTTAAAAGAAAATCTAGAATTATCAATCAAATTATTTTTTGACAGCTGACCATTTTTTTATCAGATTTGACAACAAAATATAGTAATTACGTACATAGGAATTAACGATTAATATAGTACTAAACTAATTACCATTCAAAAAAAAGTACACTAATTAATAGAAAGATTGCATATATCTTAGTCATTACTATTAACTTTCCCTTGAAGCAATTGTGTGATTTTGTTTTCTAGATGTTGGTTCTCTTTAGTTTGTATTTAGGATTTACATTTGATTGATTTTCTTTTATTTAAGTAACACTATAATTTAATTTGAAATAACTTTAAAAATAGTATTGTAAAGTAATTTGATTGGTTGCATGTGTAAAAAAATACAATATTATTGTATACAGATTTAATCTATTAATGTGTAAAGAAATTTTGTTAAAACAAATGTGTAAAGAAATTGCAAAGTCAATAACACTTAATCTATTTTATCAACAAATAATCTCTTTATCATAAATTAAGCTTGATATGCGAAAACAGGAACTACCTACAAAGATGATTAAGAATTATATCCCTAAAAGAAAGAGATTAAGAATCATATATTTTATGAATTTATTTTCTTTCTAAAATTTATGTTATTATTACTTGTTAACAAAGAAAAAAATAGATTTTTAAGATGAATTATTATGATAATAGGAAGGGGATAAAATTTTAGCTAAAATAATTATTTTGATATGTTTATTGTGTTTGAAAATACAAGAAAATTAGATTTATTGCTATTGCAGTTTAAACAAAGTCGTCCAACAACCAATGAATAATTGTCCTCTCAAAAAAAAAAAACGAATGATTTTTTGGAGAGGAAAACACATGATAATGTAAGTTTTTCATAAAAAATAATAATAATTGATAATCGAAGCTAAAAGTGAGTGAATCACAATATAAGGGATGTGTTCTCAATCGTGCCACCAGAAATAATAATAATTGTTATAAACAAAGCTAATAGTGATATGAGTGAAACACAACATAAGGGATGTGTTCTCAATCATGCCATCAGAGAGACCAAACCTCAATTTCATATCTCAAATATTCATTATGCTTAGGAAAATGCTAGATCTTGCAACAAAAAAAAAAAGGTTCACGAAAGTAATTAACAGTTCACAAATGGAGTATGTAGCATCTGATATTTTAGATTTTAACCCAACACAACACCATGTGATGGATATGGCACCTACAAAAAAAGTACAAGTGATGAGTTTCATCACTCACTTTTATAAACAGTACAAAATGTTGGATTAGACATATGTAAGACGCAGTAATTAAAGAGTGTAAAGTGATGCTTGCTAAAGGCTTGTAAAGTGGTGCTTTGCTAAAGGGTAGTTGTTGTAACATAGTTTTCAACGTACAAACAAACAACAAGCTCATTTTTCTTGTCACTTTCTTTCCGTCACTTACATTGATTCCAAAAGCAGTATAAATGAGTGTGCAATGAAAGTTGATGATCCATTAAAAGTCAATAGTATCGACTGTTGAATACCAATTTTCATAGTGGAGTTCACCTATGGAATTCAACCAAGCAATTCAAATTCAATACATATCTTTTCCAATTGCGCAAGATAGTATAAACCTTCATCATTTCAAAACAATAATATCACATTCTACATGCTCTCGATATGTTGGAATCGAAAAAATGTGCCTTCCAAATAAAACTATCTTGAGTAGAGCAGTTCAACCTATTTCACGGTCCAGCTCCGGCCTTCTGGTTTGTAGTTATCAGTACCAATCAAAAGGGGAATGACTAATGACAAAGGAGCAATAGCTGAATTTTTCTGTCCTACAATTGGGAGTCGTAGATGGCGCAAGACGCTGCAATATATGATGTGAACATTTTAGGAGAAATCGTTCTCAAAAATCATATTTTGTTCTTCCACTTCCCAAAATGAGGCATAACATATCAGCAATGTCAGGAGTTGAGGAATAAAAATTCCATGATTCGAGCATTAGACGTTTTCTTGATCCTTTAAAATGAACAACCTGCAACCCAGAAATAAACCAGGAATGAATGATACATCATTAAATAAAAAATTCAGAACCAAATCCAATTTAACTTCAACCATTCAGCTAGTGAGCATTATACCTTAACGTCCAATGGCATGCCGTGAAATTGACCAGCACCCTCAGGCGGAGTCCAGTTGTATAGGGCACACGGTAAGAACAATATTGATGTACCACCAATGTCATCAGAGAAAGCTACTGTTTTGGCAAACCTGCTGGCATCAAAATGAGGTTTTGACTTCACAACCCAAGCAAGAGCTAACTGATCACCCAGCATGCGGGAAGCACTCATGTATTTTGAGACATAAACTTTCAAAACCTCTTGTAGGAAAAGCTTCGCCCTGCATTGATTCTCAAATAGAATTTAACATTTAGATACCAGAAAAATGAAGAAAAAATATATCAGGAATTTAGCATTAGATACCACAAAAATGGAGGAGATAGATCAAGAAATTTATGACTTATTATCCCTTTTAACTTGTAATACAATATGAAGGTGCAGTAAAGTCGACAAAATTAAAATGGCTCATGGATAGTATATACAGATCATACTTAAATATCAAAAGTACATTGTTTTTTTCTCCTAAAAAACCTGAAATGAGAGCATGCCAATTGCCAAGCAATTAGTGGCAGGTCATGTATGTGTGATCAAGAAAAAGGTCAAGTCCAAATCAGATGCTTGAAACTTTGTTAAACAGTGAAAATTGCATAAATACCAGCCAATTACATAATTAGTCTATAATTTTAATTTTTTTCCATAGTATTACTGTATTAGTATCATGTAACTGCAATTAAACTAAAACTACAGCTAGTGCAGTTTATTTACCTTAAAATTCCATCAGGGGTGCCCTTTACTGCAATGAATCCTGAATTCAAAGGTTGAGCCTTGTTGTTCCTGAAGGTCAGAGCCATATGAAAATTAGGATGGTCACGAAAAATCTTCCCTAAATCATCAACCACTACTATATCAGAATCAGTGAAGATGTAATGAGTGATATCCTTCGAATTCTGAGAAAGCTTCTGAAGTCTTGTTTCTAAAAAGGTCTGTAAAGAAGCAAACAAAAGGTTATTTATATAAATTTTGACATTCTTATCATCTTCACAGATAATGATAAAACAAGACTACAAGCACTATATGATGACATAACGTCCAAGAGAAAGAATGACGAAGATAGCAAGCACTTATGATCTATTTTGGTGCATGTAATTCGGGGGAAAGACAGCTATATAGTATTTGGTCTTGCAATTAGTAGACAGAAAAAGAATGAGGGAAAAAACAAGCAACTATTTTTAACCAAAAAAGATCTATAATACTGTCAATGGACTGTGCTCTTACAATATAAGACCTGATCCTTTGGAGCATCAACTTGTCTCTTGAATATTCACCTTGTATGGGATACAGAGAGACCCTATTTCTGTGCACTGAAAGGTCAGAAACTGGATCCGTGAGAATAATCACTTCGCTCTGGGGCATTGCTACCTGCATATGTTATCCATACCAAATATTAAATGATGTCTGTCTGGTATAATTGTCAGAAAATGAGCTTAAGGCTGAATGACAATATCAGTTATCCAATATTTGAACCATTTACACACAACGTTAAGCTTGGATTTGAGTAATATAACTAAAGAAAATATAACTGATATTTCAATGTTGTAAAAAGAGTACAAGCACTAATACGTTTTAATAGTTATTCTAAATGGACCTGGTTAATGGGCCAAATACAATTATTACTAATAATTACAAAAAAAACAAACTATTTACAACAATAACAAACAATGATTTGATTGATAGAGAGAAGAAATATAAGACATCTGAGTGTAGTTTTATTTGCCAATGGATTGATTGGATTCAATTTCGGTGCTACCAATCGGTTAAGAACTGTAAGCATGCAATTCAGGCAACTTCATTATACAAATAATATCTGAAAAAATCCACACCTTTCTAATCCTCGCATAATATAGATTCTTATATATTCAGAAGGAAAAAAAATCTGAACTTAATGATGTGTTGTTATCTGGAAAAAGTCACCACTATATTTTTCACGAATATAGAGAATAAAGTATTTGTCTCTGATTTGAGTAGCAGTTGTGCATTCATTTCCTTCAAACATACAATTCAGACTTATTGCCTTTAAAAATAAAATAAGATAGACCTCATGCTAATTCCTTATGGTATGTTCTCTTTTTTCGAATTAGTATCCTCGATAAACTAACATTAGACACAATAATCAAAGGCAACAAGCTCTTTGCAATCTAACAAACCCACAAAGTTTATTCAATAGTTACCTGAATGAAGTTAATGAAGACATTCAACACAGCCATTGACCTTTCCACCTTATTATATGAAGCGTTGCCAACAAATGTGTTTGATGATTTATCATCTACTCTATCGAGAGAAGAATTATAAATGGTAAAGACAGTGACAAATGTAATACTTCCATCTACCCCTAATCTGCCATTTGAAGAATGGGTCCTATTGAGAGCTTTTGATCCTGTGATTTGCAGAGATGTAAAATGCATTATAAAAATAAATCGAAACCAAAATAATGCAGACAAGATAATTATGAGTGAAGTGCAAAACCTAAAAAATGAAAATTTTCAAACATTTGCAATCTACAAAAAATGGATGTAAATATGTAATAATAGTTACAAGTTTTCTAGAATATATGAAACTCACAAAAGTAAAAAAAATTCCTTACTTACACAATCACTATGCGAATAAACATACATGAGACAAATAAAGGAAATTAAGAACATGCACAGAAATAAATATCTTCGGAATATGATTTATGACAAATTAAGGTGAGCCACAAACTTGCGGTAAAAAAAATTGGCATGTGGTTCATATTACTAGTCCTATGAGAATTATAAGATACAATGTGACATTCTAAGACAGCCTATCTGTAATCACATCATTCTGAGTAAAAAAAATTCAAGAATTAGACCATAATTTAAATAGCTACTTATATAGAGACAAAACGAACCTTGGCATTGCAAACGATTTGACAAGCCTTGACCAGCAGCAGGACCAAGTACCAGATGATCAAATTTCTTGTTAAGTTGTTTACGGGGTTCCACCATTTTTGAGCTGTTCAACTCTCTGACTGATGAGAATACAACCAAGTTCACTTGTAAAGCTCACTTATACATGACATGGAATGATTTGTACTTACAGAAAAAAGTGAAAGAGATTACCTACCAGAAAGCAGATGAGTAAGGAGGAAAATTAACAGAACACCAAAAGCAAAACGACGCCACCCACTGAACAATTTCATGCTTCATAAATGCTCACTTGATGTCCAATACCATGTAAAAAGAAGAGGAAGAACCAATGGCACTATAGCTGAACAAAAATTAGAAAATGAACTTAGGACGGTAACTTAGGATGATGCTTTAATGCTAAAATTACAAAAAGATGACAAAGAAAAAAGTGAATAAAATATGGAAAAATTTGCTGGCAAAGGCCAGCCTATCACCATACTTAAGTGGACAGGAATAGGCTAGTAGGCGATTATCCCATCCCAAATCCAACTCAGGTGCCAAAAGACACTGATGTTAGTATTGGAAGTTGTAGCAGTTATATTCAGAACCTTGCATATAGTTAGCCATGTGCTTACGGAATACCATACATGCAGTTAAGTCAAAATATTATTAATCTCCTTGTAAATGTAAATGTAAATTATATTTATATTTATTGCTAAGGGTGTATAAATAGAAGAACAGCTGAGAAAGTTCTTTCCAAAGAAGTCGCCACTAATGTTGTTTGCTCTTATTATCGACCGATAGATATTGTCACAAAATCTCTAAGGGGGACAAATATTCAATTTATTTGTTCCAAACTTAGAGCATTTAATTTGTATTTTCAAACTTGAGGGGGAGTGTATTTGTGTACATAGTTAACCATGTACCTAGGGAATATCATGCATGCACTAAGGAAGTAGCAATCTTATAATCTCTGCGTAAATGTAAATTATACTTACCTATTTTTTGCTAAATTCGGATTCCAATAAAGTTGTGAAAAGGGTGGACTTGACTAGTGTTGAATGTCTTTAGAGATTTTAATTCATGTCATAGACATTCAACCATGATAGAATCTGAGATAGAAGGAAAAGTGCAGATGGAACTTGTAATTGAATCTGAAGTTATATATTTATGATCTGAATAATAGAGATAGATTACAAGGTATTTATACTAACAGTTCTGACACCATCTCATAGTCACTACAGACTGGGAAACTTCTAGATATTAGTAACAAGAATTATGACGGATATCAGAAAAAGATAACAGTATCTAACTGAGTTAGCATAATTATCACAATATTATTCCCCTTGGGTGATGGAACACTTTTTTCCTCAAGCAAATCATGTGTCTATTTTCCCTTTCGTATAGGATGTAAATTTTGCCAAATGCCAAGTAATAGGTGGGCTGCAGAGAGATATTGAGAACAGCCCTTCTTTATATGATTATGTAACCAAACAAAAAGAACCAATGATAAAATGCTTCAGTATGTGATGGGTGAAAGATATAAGCCCCTCAATTTGTATAAGGTGATGTTTAAAATGTGAAAAACAGGTACTTTGTCCATGACAAAAATCAAAGACGAGGATGTTATTCACATCCACAGTTTAATCGACGATCAACCACTATTGCGGCCACAATTAATTCAACACTAAAAACTCTAGACAAATTGCTGTTTAGGCATAGCATACATCCATTCCTCCATGATTTACTACCAACTAATAAGGTTTAAAATTGGAGTCGGTAATCACAATTGCATTTGTCCACATTACTGGCATAAATTTCCAACACGCAACATGATAAATTTTGTCAGTTGCGACAATCAGTAACATGGAAATCTGGTTTCATTTCTATGTTAGATAGTTTGAACTAGAATCTACAGGCTCAGTAGCCAAGCTTCAATTTCATCATCATCCTCCAAATCAACTTGTTTACGTTGCTTCTACGCCTTTGTCATGAGGTGAATGTACCAATATCTCATGCCCATCACTGGATGATTCTTAACAAGAAATTCATTTCTGTAAGCCTCCCTAAGCACAATAGTCTGAGTCCTTATTTTATTAGAAAGGTAAAATATACCGGGATGATGAATCAAAGCCTTCTTAAATCTCGAGCCCAACCCCAAACACTCTCCGTAACAAAGCAAATTCTCTCTTTCTATTTTCTTTGACACCAAAAGAGAAAGCAATTCATGCAAAATTGCCACTGTCCACTTCTCTGCCTGGTCACTATTCGAGTCAAGATGAAATGCATTTTCATATGGAGAAATGTAAGGCAATGTTTGCCAACCCTCAACCCAAGTCTTCACCCTCTTCTCTAAAGCAAAATTTTTAGGCAAAAACATGGGAAATTGAATATCATGTCTTCTTTTATCTGCATCATAGTTAAAGCCCATTACCCTTTTCTCTAACTCAGACACAGAAAGTTCTTTTCTCCACGAAACAAGTTCTAAAGCAAGCACTTCTTTTCCAGACAATGGATCTTCTACAACACAAACATCGAAATAATCCGGATAATAAGCCAAAAGGGTAGTAACATAATCATGAGGAAGACCCATATCCCATTTCAGCTTCTCAATTACATAAATCGGCAATCTCGTCATGCCAGCAAGCATTAAAAGCCTCACAAGCCTCTGAGCTGCATCTTCCCTATTAGTTCTCGAATTATGAACTTCCATTTCTTCTTTATGTAGCGCTAAAGCTTGAGCAGTGAGCTTAACACGCGGAGGAAGACCAGGACTCGGTTGAAATTGCATAAAAACATGATGGTATTTCTCAACTAGTTTGATAGTTGTCATAGGAAGACTAAGCGAAGCTTTCAACATAGAAGCATTGTAAAGGGATAAGGATTTGGAAGGAGACGAAACGATGTGGTTCTTAAGAGCAATGACGTGTTTGAGATTTTTCTCTTTGAGGACTGCAGTATCAAGATAATCGTCTCGAACCCATTTAACCCTCGCATTGACGAAAGTCCTAACGTGGTCGAACCGGTAAAAGATTTTGGTGGATTGAGCCATAAACAATAATCAGCTCACTACCCTGTAAAGTTGGAAACACTCTGTCATAGATAGGGTAGAAATTTTGTTACCTAGTCTAGACTAAAACTATATAACTTGTGTATTTCGTCGTAGATAGGGTATTTATATTGATATTATGAATTATGAACAACTCAAATCAGTTATCTATTTCGTCGTAGAATTAAAGTCGAACCACTATATGCATTACAAAATTCTAAAATATTATTGATAAGTTGTAAATTTGATTGTTGAAAAGTATAAATAATTAAATAAATAATGGCTTAAAACCCTAAAAAAGAAATCAGAAGAGAAATGAACATAACAAAGTGAGTTAGTTCATAGTTTAAAATTAATTGAACATGATTCAAAATTAAAACTAAAATTGTATTTGGAAACATAAAGTACAACATTGAAAAATTGCAGAGTGAGGAACATAAGAAGAAAGCAATAATATGCTGTGAATCGCAGTGCTACAGAAAGGAAAAATGGAAAAAGGAAAAACTGGACTCACTGTTTATGGCGGCCGAGGAGCAAGTCCGTCTGCGTTTTCCGGCCAGTTGAGATCAGTGCGACTCTAACAGCTAACTTAAGCGCCTGCCTTCTGTTTGATGCATCTCCGGAAATTTAACAAAAAATAAATATTCATATTTAAAATAATTTTAAAAAAAAATTAACAAAAAAATAAAATAAAATATGAACGTACCAAAAACTCAAGAAACTAATAGAAGTCTAGATATAAATTTTTTTTTTTTTGTTTAAACTTATATCATGTTAAATAGCGTGTAGTTGCACAATTTGGTAGTTTTTTGATAAAAGATTTTGATTTATTTTGATTTGTTATAAAGACTAAAACTAGTGTAGCAAAATTTAACCGAGGAGCGTTTGAGTTGCGGCTCTAGAGTGTGATTGTCATTCTATCATTGAGGGGATGGTAGATGACATTAGGGATCCTAGACTATAGATTTTCTGGTGACGGAGAACGTTTTGTCTTCTCGCTAATGATCGTATTCTGGAGGCCGACATGAGCGTTGGTGACCATAAGATGACCTTCGAGACAAGAAATGTTGACCTGTCTGTTTTCTATGTGGGTCATACACTCGTTTTGGGTCGCAATAATCTCTAATTGGCATTGAGCTGCAACTAAAAGGCCCCATAGGATATTGTTATTCTTCTACTTGTTATTAAAGGGTATAATCTCATAGATCTCCAAGTTCTAGGCCTCGATGGATGAGCCTGAATGCAAATGAAGAATCCTTGTGGCTCCATCATGGACGAATTTTAATTTTGGTTTGGCGGTGAGGACAATGTTGTGGTTCCATCTAACTGTTGAGGTTGGCATTGCAACGATACGTTGGATACCACTTGAAATTGAGTGTTGACCCTTAAATCTCGTGAAATGAAGATGGTGAAATGCGTCGAACATTTTTCATAGACGACGCCACTAAGCCGATTGGACTAGAGATTCGTGGTCTGGAGGCAATTGGTGATTCGTTGAGGTTGACAGACTTTGAATAATAGCTCATTCATCTCATAATATGGGGTGATGTATCAAATAAGAATGTGTTGAATATGTGAAGTTTTAGCATAGAAAATGTGTGTATATAGGTGGAGGCTATGTGTTGGCCTTGATAATGGTGAACTGGGGTTTAAGGTCGTCCTAACCCTCATTCGAACAAGTCTCTTAGGGGACACATATGAGCAGATCAGAGCAAGTTAGCATATGATCCAGGATAGACAGTTCAGATTGCCTAAGGCAGTGCTGATTTGGTGTATTTAAAGTAAGTCCATATGATGGTTCGTGTGTGAGCTAGTGATTTGGTGGAATTCGATCCATTGATGAAATGGGCCTTGGCCTAGTCTAGAATAGCTAACATTTTCTTAACCTCGACCTTGATAGCTTCCCTTCTCACAAAGTCACGTTCTCTATATACAACTTAATGTTGAAGTTGAACTTTAGGTTGTTGTTGACGACCTTGATCGTTAATATATGCAAGTAGAGAATACTTGGTTACAATCCAATAAGAATCTATTATACATTTTCATATAAACATATATTATAATTGAATAAAAATAAAAAGCTTAATTGAACGGTCAATCCATTGCCTTAATTCTTTATTTTAAAATGCTCTCATAACTATTCAAAAATGTCAATTTAGTCTATCATTTTCTCTTCTATTAAAGTCAACAGAGCTTATGACTAAATTGGTTAACGAAAGAGAAGATAAAAGACCAAATTAACATTTTTTATAGTTATGGAACCATTTTCAAATAAAGAATGAAGTTAAGGGACAATATATTTGATTAAGAAAAGAAAAAAAAAACTATCAAACAATCAATTATTATTGATCATCGGTGTAAAATTAGTTTGCACGGAAATTGTACATCCATCCATTTTTTCATTATATAATGTTAAAATTGCTACGTACATTTTTCTTTTTAAGGGAAAATTGCTACATACTTAAAATTTACCTATAAAAACGAAAAATAATAATATCAAGAGTAATCACGAGCCATAATAATATGGGTTTGAAAGATAAAGTAGCAAGTAATAATACTAACCATACATGGCATGCAAGTCATGACAACGAGCAACGTCCATAACTGAAATTGTGGTCGAATTTACATCAATGCCACCGTATTCTCAGTTCCTTCTTCAATCATCATCTTGAAAAAAAACCAGTTATTAACTAACTTCCACACACACCTTCTTTCTCTTTACCTCTCTGCATTTTCTTTCTTTCTTTCTTCTCTCAAAAGATATGGATCGAGTGAACCTTGATGGAAAGCCAATCGCACCGATCTCAATATGCATGATCGGCGGTGGAGGATTCATCGGATCACACCTCACCGAAAAACTCATGTCCGAAACTTCTCACAAAGCCATAGTCATTGATGTTTCCTCTGAGAAAATCAATCACCTCCTTGATAAGTCCCATCCTTGGGCTAACCGTATCGAGTTTCATCAGATGAATATCAAGAACGATTCTCGCCTTGAAACTCTCGTCAAAGCTTCTGATCTCGTATATATTCTTTCATCTTCTTCTTTTCGATTTTCTTGTTCCGTTTTTATTTACTTTTTTGAATCATTTTTCCATTTTTATTTATTTTTGATGATGTTGTTTTTGGTTTAGACAATTAATCTTGCTGCGATTTGCACACCGGCGGATTATAATACGCGGCCTTTGGATACTATTTACAGTAATTTCATGGATGCCATCCCGGTGGTAAGTTTTTATTTTTGATAATTTCATTGATGTTCTTTGTATATACTATTTGATTTCATGTTTTTATGAAATGTGGTTGTGGTGTAATAATGCAGATTAAGTTTTGCACCGAGAACAATAAGCGTTTGATTCATTTTTCTACCTGTGAGGTGTTTGGGAAGACTATAGGTAGCTTTCTGCCTGAGGAATATAGGAAGGTACAGCAAGAATCTATTTGTGGGCAAGTTCATTTCATTTAGAATTTTTAAAACATAAGATGGACACGATATTGACACGTAGATAATGGCTATAATTTAAGAAAATGAAAGTGATTGAATGTAATCATATTTTTCGGTGTCATGATGTTGGACACTTACATGTGTCGGACACCAAAGATGTATCTTTTAGTGTCGATGCTACGTAAATCAAATATCATATTCTGATGTTTTTGTTTGCTGAACACAAATTTTCATCATGCAGGACCCTCAATATTACAAGCTCAAAGAAGATGAGAGTCCTTGTATTTTTGGTCCAGTTCATAAACAGAGGTGGTCTTATGCATGTGCAAAGCAAATGACAGACAGGCTCATTTATGGTAAACAAAGGAATTGTGTTTTTCTTTTGATTGCAATCTATGAATCAGTGACACATACACCAGACACACGTACTGACGTTGACACATCAACACAAGTTAAGAAAATAGAAGTAATTAAATGTATATATGTCAGTGTCCGACACCTTATACAGTTTCAATCTAATGTGTCGGTGCTACATAGATTGTGATTGTTATGATAAGATTTTCTTGTTCTTTTCCTTAACTTACTCTTGATATTAATAAATCTATAGCTGAGCATGCGGAGAATGGACTCAAGTTCACTATTGTGAGACCTTATAACTGGATTGGACCAAGAATGGACTTCATTCCTGGTGTGGATGGCCCAAGTGATGGTGTCCCAAGAGTTTTAGCTTGCTTCAGTAATGTAACATCGTCTACCTGCTTCTGCTTCTTGTTCATGTCTTCATATTCTTAAGAAAAATATATATACACCACTGTTTTTTCACTAAGCTTCTTGCTCCAGAATCTCCTGCGTGGCGAGCCGCTAAAACTTGTTGATGGTGGACATTCCCAGAGAACCTTTCTCTATATTAAAGATGCAATTGAGGCTGTTTTGTTAATGATTGTAAGTTCAGAACTAAACTTATAATAATGTTTTAAAAACTGTATCAAACTAAACGGTTCGACCATATGAATTGTGAACCGACACTGTGTACGATTCGGTTATTTGAGCAATTTGGTTTCACATTGAGCTTGCATGTATGAATATGCTATCATGTCACATGCAGGATAACCCTGATAGAGCAAATGGACACATCTTTAATGTGGGAAACCCAGATAATGAAGTATCTGTTAAGCAACTAGCCGAGCTTATGATAAAGGTAGCTTCTAAATTAGTCTTTAGATAGGTTATTGCCTTTGTTTTTCAGGAGAAATAAACAACTTTGGCTCATTTTGTTTTTTCATTAAGGTATATGCAAAGGTGGCTAGTGTACCTCCCTCTAGTCTATCAACTCTGGATGTGAGTTCAGAGGTTTTCTATGGTAAAGGCTATGATGACAGCGACAGGCGTATCCCTGACATGACAATTATCACCAAGCAACTTGGTATTTTGTCATTAATTCTTTTGTATCTATGCATTGTTTGGAATCAAAGTGAGTTTGAAGAAATCACAGTAGCACCATGATTTTGTCGAAGCTTCAAATTGTTGCTTTTGATAAAACCACATTGCACATTTTGATTCTGTCAAAATCATTCTCAGTCTAAACATACATGTATTGTTCTGCAGATATTCAACATTCTTCTTACTGTTTATTCTTGTGACTTTAGGTTGGAAGCCAAAGACATCTCTTGATGAACTGTTGGATTCTACCCTTCAATATCAACATCAGACATATTCTCATGCTATCAAGAAAGAACTCTCAAAACCTTCAACTTGATCAACTCTGCAAGTTGAATTGGAGATTTAGTTTACATCTTATTTTTATGTAAACATGTCATTGCCATGAGAGACAATCTGACAAATGTATATGATACACTAATTGTGAGGTCTAGATCACAAATCTAGTGTATACCTATTGTCATATATCTTCTGCTAATTCTTCCTGTAACTCTAGATTTTTTAATGCAAACCCTTCCCTTATTTTTCTCTTGCTTTCTTTTAAATCAACTCTATTTGTAAGAAGTTTAAATTATATTTCCAAACCTTTAACAGATAAATTTATACTTCCAAAACCAGCAAAAAATTGTACCTGTATCTTTTAACATCACCAAAACTCACTGAGCAAGTGCTCAAGCCAAACTAAAACAATTGATCATTTAAGATGTTTCATTATTCAAACATCTGCATATGCATACATGGAAAAACGTAATTTTTGTTTGCAGAGTTTTCTCAGTAGTAATTGATGAAAATTTCAAATCAAACTTAATATGAATGCACCTCTAATAGCTTGGTATGCTTCATAATTTAGAGGTAAATCCAATTTAAAATAAAATATTAAAGAGAATTTAAAACAAAATATTAAAGAAAGAAAAGTATGTTACAAGCAAAGAAACTGATTACTACAAGTGTTGTCTCCTAGTTATTATGACAGAAATAAAGCAGCAGAAACTAAGTTAACATTCTATCCTTCAAAAATAAAAAGTTTAACATTCTAAGAATCTATGCTACGCCAACTATGTAAGCATTCCAAGAATCCTGTTGCTGAAAACTTGTTGCCTCTTCATATTTTATATCCTTTCCCACACCAAATCCCTCAGTTCTTGTAATTTCAGTGGAGTCTGGCATCTCTCGAACCCAAAAGTGAATGGCCCGAAATCCAGCCTCTTCTAAACAATCCCTGATCTCAGGCAATGTCCACCTGAGTAACGCATTATAATGTTAGAAATTTAAGAAAATACAAAATATAAACAAGAATACCATAAAAGTTTGAGCTAATGGAAAATATTCTTTTATGAATTAAAGGGATAACAAAAAAAAACAGAAAAAAGGAACTTACAGCCGCCAGCTGTATGAAAATGCATGGCGAAGTTTTCTCTTTTCCTTTTTCAGATGAAAATGGAGGCTAATCCTTGTTTTCCGTTGAATTATATCAAATTCAGCTTGCTCCCATACATACTGCAGATTTTGATCACAAGGTTCACATCAAAAAACCATAATCCAGGAAAATATTCACAGCAATCTGTTAGAACTAGTATCTAATGTAGTATAATTAAGAGATTGGATAAATAGGATAGAATAGAAACAAACTCCCTGTGATAGTATGTCAAACAGAGGGCTGCACATTTATTTATTTTAACAATCAGATGCAACTACATAGTAGAAGTTTCAGAGAATAAGAATAATGCAGTTACAAGGATGTTTTCCTACCCATTCCCTTCCTTTCCTTAATCCAAGACAACCCCATTACCCTTCTCTATTTATTTATTTGGTGGATAGACGAAATGGCAATAGCGATTGGAAACTCACAGACACAAGTGGAGGAGCCGGGGTTCGAACCCCGGTCATGGCGTCCAGAATAGCAATTTTGGCATTTTTGCCAATTGAGCTAGGACTTGTGGACAACTTCCCCATTTATTTACAATACATAAAACACACATAGATGCACATCCGCACAGGTAACAGCTACACGTAATATTAATATACCTGCATAATTAAAGACTGGAAGACCGGCTTAGCATGCCGAATTTTCCTCCGATACTTTTTAATGACACATAGTCTAACACAATCCCATATTGGTTATTATTTAATAATTTTAATATTTGATAAGAGTATAATTTCTTTAGTCAAAACAAAAAAGAGTATAATTTATATGCACTGTCGGTGTAAAAAATTTACACTGTCAGCCCATCACAACCAATTATGTGTGTGACTTTAAAGGTGGTTCAGATGAAAGTCAAATATTTCTATCGGCAACAGTTGTGATTATCTGACACTGTAAAATATCTATACACTTTTGGTGCATATGAACTAAATTCATTTGATAGAGTATAATTTCTATGCACTGTCAGTGCAGAAAGTTTTACACTGTCAGCCCATCACAACCAAGCATGTGTGTGACTTTAAAGGTGGTTCAGATGAAAGTCAAATGTTTCTACTGGTAACAGTTGCGATTAACTGACACTGTATAATATCTTTACACTGTAAAATATCTTTATTCTAGTCTAATTAGAAAAAAATGTAAAAAACTTATACAATAAGATATACATGTCGTGTACTAACTATTCTATTGCAGAAACATTATGGCCCTGTCTCACAAGTTAAGAGGTTATAAACTGTATGTTGTATATTATATATCCAAGGATTCGTAATAACATAAAAAGAACACAAAGGTAAGGGGAAAAGCTACAGAAAATAGCATAAGAAAAATAACACGCTAAAGAAGAACTGATATTTTTGTGGTCTTAGCCCACCGGTTCCTAGGGGAAAGGGGCATGTTAATCCAGAGTTTTGCCGAAAGGCAAGTAAAGTCGGGCCAAAGACTGATTGTTTCATCCAGGGTTCTAACCAAACTCAGGTACTCCCAGTCGATTTGACCTTAACTTAAGCTCATTGACTACCTGAGCTCAACCACTTAAACTGGTATTGGAAAATTAAACATGAAACTCTGACATACCTAAAAATGCAAGAGTTCAATATTGAAAGACATACAATGAGTTAAGAAACCATCAAGGAAATGTTAGGAGGTGGCAAAGTTATGGACCATGGTGCAAGAAAGTTAAATTTGAGTTGAGGATTGAATGATTTCATTAAAGAAGGTAGAGTGATTGTGCTTCATGTATAAATGACCTGTCCTGTTTCAAGTGCTTTTAAATTTATCTTTCAAGTACATCCAAGTGGATTCACTCAACCCCACATAACCTCTGAAACAATTTCATATAGATTGCATTGTGGAAATATTACTAACTAATGTAATGGCTTGGTACAAATTAACATTAAGATTCTTGTACCGTAAAATTAGGAAATCTTCTCTGAAGCTTCAATGTGTCCTCTGACGATGTACCTCCATATAAATCCATTACGAAAATTCCACCTTTCTTTGACAAGGCATCACGAGCATGCTTGAAGTATAAAACCAGTTCAGCACGTTTATGGAGACAACAACAGCTGTAGTTAAAAGCACACACAATATCTCTTCCACTCAGTGTAAAGTTATTCATAGTTAACTCATCATCTTGAGCAGCAGAGCTTGTTGGGACATCAGACTCGATTACATCAGTCCGCAAATTCTCTGTATTCTGTGACAGTGAAATGTTCCTTACAAGCTCCTCAGGATCGATTTTCACAAGTTTAGATTGGAGAGGTTGTAGGACATTGCCATGAAAGAGAGATATTCTAGAGAACCCATCAGCCCCAATTTTAGGTATATTATTTTCTAGGCACCAATTAAGTGCTTCAAGATCCAAATCTAATCCTACAGCTGTCTTTCTTGGATCGCTGCGGAGCCATTCTGCACTGCCAAACATAAGTAAATGCAAGACATGTCAGAAAGAGAAAATTTTCATATTCAGCATAAAAATAACTTTTTTAACAAAATGAATTTTGAAAAAAAACTTACACAAACATAAAAAAAAAAAATTTAATAAAAGTGAATTGAAATCCATCTTCAAAATAGGATTTATTAATCTGTCGCTTTGAGTAATAAAAGATTCAGCTCTTAGAAGTTTAGAAATGAAACATCATGAATAGAAATATACACTCCATCCAGGACACAAAGCAACCGACCATGTATTTTTAAATCAAACCAGATTTTATGTGCATATAAATAATATTATTAATTCTATGAAGCACGGATACGGACACGGACACCGGACACGCCGACACCGCTAATAATTTAAGAAAATTACAAAATTAAGTGTAATTACAAGTGTTGGTGTTGTGTCGGTGTCGGACACGACACATATCGGACAACGGGACACGCCTAACCCGAGGAGTGATCCTAGCCCATATACTTTGTCTTCAAATATGGGAGACAGTGAACTATATCTTTCTTTAAACGTGTTCAACATTTAAAAAACATCAGAATTTATGTCAAAGAGTATAAATTTGCAAACTTTCAAATGTAATGCATTGATAATGACAACAACAAGAATGGAATAAGAGAATGTACCTAAGCAACGCAGTACCGCAGAAATCTTCTTGAAGATGGAGGGGCACCCTTCCACCGACATACATGAGAAAGAACTTTTGCAAATAACTAATGTCTCCTTTGGGAGACTGCAATAACAAAAAATATAGTTCACAAAAGCCACAATATGAACTTGTCAATCAGGTCAAATAAATCACAATAACCAATTAACACCCTACTTCAATTGATTTATTTGAGTTTAACTACGAGCAAAAACACTTGTGAAACTGTTAGCGAGAACTTATAGAAACAACTTAATACATGTACATAAGGTGAAAACAGCTTATTTCCATAAGCTCTCTAGATAAGCGCTTATGTCTGTGCTGCAAATTAAGTTGTTTATCGAAATGTGGTTAATTTGATTCATGCTTCACGAAAGAGAAGAAAAAAAAAGAGAGAGAAACCTGGACAGATTGTTGGTAGAGGAGGAATTTAGAAGGCATATCGTGAGATGGGTGTTGATCATTGTTGTTGTTGTTGTTGTCAGCATCAGAATCAGCAGCGTCTTCTATTTCATCTTCATCTTGGTTATGAGAAGGTGAATGCATTGTTGAAGTATTATCTTCATTGTTGTCTTGGAGATAGTAATCTCTGCCACGTTGACTCCTATCGTGCTTCTGCTTCTGCTTCTGCTTCTCTCGTTTTCCCATTCCGTTCCAAAACAAAACCCCTTCTCCCGCCGTCTACTCTACTGCACCTTCAACCAGGTCGCTAAGTATCACTAATTTTGTTTTGGGTCTCGATGACTCGCATTATTCTTTTAAAAGATCAACTATTACAATTTTCAATACATTTAATACACAACTTTTCATTAAAATTTAATACTAATTAAAGTGTTTCACGAATGTCACGGTGACACTCGTTAACATTTTTCTTTTGTCTTTAATCCCTACAAAAATAAAATTGTATTCTTTAATTTATTTAAATTTTCCGTTGACATTGATAAAAATCATCAATATTTTTATCTTATATAAACATTTTATGTCACCTGTTTTGTCTCTAAAAATGCTAAAAGAAAATGTTAGTATATTTTTTTTTAATAATAAAAAAGAAAATGTTATATAAACTAAGAAATAATGATTTATTTATACGGATTAAGAATTAAATTTTAATAAATATTTATAAGGATAATTTGATTAATTTTTCTTTGACCAAAAAAAGATTGCTTAATTTTAATGATGATAATATATCGTTAATATAAATTAAAAAAAATTTGTTCCATTAATAAGCTAGGAAAATTTGACGGGCTAAGAAACTATGACCTATCACTCAAGTGAAGGCAATAAAGTGTTGGAACAAATATATCATGTGATGTGGATTGCGAACTAATTAAATAATTATATTTAAAGATTAAAAACAAGTTAAGAAAATTTATTTATGCATTCCTTAAGTTTGACCATTTTTCTAGATCCGTCATTTTCCCCCCTCAGTTAGTCCGTAATACTGTGTTATATTTGTACTATTAGATATTTTTAATAAATTGAGTTGAAAATATTCTCTCGAAAAAAATAGTTAAAAACACGTGTCATATTTTAATATTGATAAAACCTAAATAGATATGTTTGATTTGTCCAAAAAAAATTTCTCCTTTCGCATCATCTTCTTTAAATTCTAAATTCAAAAATCTTAAAATTAAAGTATCAAATTTTTCACGGAAATAACTTCATTCAAGAGCTATAGTTCGAAATTACAAACCAAAAACAACGATCATTCATCTCTAGTGTGTGACGTGGTAAATGGACGAATGGTTTTGTTTGTCTATGGTTGTGGAATAAAAATTGTGGTTTGCACAACAACAAAATGTAACGTGGAAGACAATGCAAGGGAACATAAGCTAATTAAAGGCTAACGAAGTATTTACCCTAGATAATTTTATTGAATCGCGGAGTTGTGGAATAAAAATTGTGGCTTGCATAAGAGCAAAATGTAATGTATAGGAAGACAATGCATCGTGAGCATCATCTTTATCGTCTTTAACTGTGTTCGTCGTCAACTAGTGTTGAGCTCGTATGACGCACAAATAAAATTATCTATGCTTAAATACTTTTCCATCCCACTATTTTATCTGTCCTATGATTTTGGTCTCCAATTTTCAAAATGTCAGGTTTTTTCTTATCAACAACTAATTTTCTTTTTGTGAAATATACATTAATTTATATCAAAGAAACAATTAAATTTGATGCAGGACACTTATTAGACAAATTCACACTTGACAACTTTCAGTTTCATTAATTTAATTTATAGTTGAGATGAACAATTGATTGCCGAAAAATAATGTCACAAACTTTTGGACACAAGGTTTGAACATATATTATACACAAAAAAATATCATTTCATCATCTGAAAAATTCACATTTAATTCTTGTATCTTTCTACATTTTTTTCATTCGAATATCTCAAATACACACAGCCAAATGTTGTGCAAGAATTACTGATACATTAGTTAGGTTAGATATCTCTCTCACTTTGTCTCAGTTGCAAAAAGAAACACTAATTTTCCGATTACAAATCACAATCTCCTGGCAAAGTAGCAACTGTATATGTGTTCATAAATCACAGTTTAAGGTTTTAAGACAAACCCTTTTTACCAACTTGTCCACCATATTTTTTGATCCTATAAAAGCTAACTCATGAATCTCATCAATGCATCAAAGCTAGTACTAATTCCCAACTACATTTCCTACCATTTGCAAAAGCACTATCATTAATTCAGCAAAACCAAAATGATGTTGAAGAAGCAATCTCATCTCTTGTCATTCTCACTTGCAATACTAATTTCTCTCTTGTATTCCACTACCACTACTTTATCCCAATTATCACCAGCTGCTGCTCCAATACACCCTACATTACCAGCTCCAACCACACCAGCTGCTGCCCCTAAACCATTGGTACCTTCATTACCAGAGGCACCCAGTGATTCCACCCCTGACAGTTCAGGGGCCGTTGACATCGTTGGAATCCTAAGAAAGGCAAAGTCATTCAACGTCCTAATCCGACTCATGAAAACAACACAATTGATCAACCAACTCAATTCACAACTATTAGCAACAAAATCAGGTGGGTTGACAATTCTTGCACCGGATGACAACGCCTTCTCACAACTCAAAGCAGGATTCCTCAACTCACTTTCCGATGGACAGAAACTCGAGCTGTTACAGTTCCACGTTATTTCAGACTACGTATCTAGCTCTAACTTTGATACTTTGACAAACCCTGTGAGAACACTTGCTGGAGCTAAACCCGGAAAGGTGGAACTGAATGTGATAAGTTACGGTGGAAGTGTGAACATATCAACAGGGGAAGTGAACACAACGATCGATGGCATTATATATACTGATAAACGTCTTGCTATTTATAAAGTTGGCAAAGTGCTTCTTCCTATGGATTTCTTTTCTGTTGCTAAGGCACCGACGAAGGGACTGTCTTTGGCACCAGAGCCTTCAACAACGACTCCAAAAGTTGATAAGGAGAAGCCATTATCGCCAGATTCCTCAGATTCATCTGTTAAACCCACAAATGATAACTCTGGTGCTGTGAAAGTGAATGTTTATGGAAGGTGGGCGTCTCTTGTTTTTGGAGCAGTTCTTGTGACTATGATGCCACGATAAATCAGAATGTGATTACTGATTTCACATTCTGGTTTGGATTCAGTTACCAACTTCCTAGTCAAAATTTTCATGCTATTATTATCAAACATTGAGTGTTATAAAAATATGAAAAAAGGAGTGAATGCTGGTGAAGAATACATCAAACTGGGTTAGGAGATCTGAGATTGTTGTGTCTTTGAATTTATTTATTACTCGAGCATTTTGCTATGGTATGGTGGTTTTTGTACTTCTTTTGTTGTGTTATGAACATTCTTCAATTTATAAACTTGACAAAAAATATAGAGCCAATACTGCTGAAACTTTTGATAAACTGATAAAACATATTTGAAATTTGATAAACTGTTCTAAAAAAATTGACATTCATAAATTTCTTAACATATTTTTCAATGATAATAATAATAAAAAATATAAAAAAATAAAATAAAAACATCCACAGCCAATGACGGTATTAAGCCATGAGGGAAGTCATCTATCTTTTTGCACTACATACAATTAGTCACTTGTCAAAAGAATATAAAGTTGGAAACCACGTAGTGAATTTTCAAACTTATTTTTTACACTACAAAATTTAAAAGGTTTCAGATCTCATCATCAAGATAAAAGGGGTATAATAAGCTGCTCAATATCCAAGATCCAGAATCAAATACATTAACCAGATCTTGTGAGCTTATGACCACTATTCGGTTTGAAGAAAAACATTTTCGTCATCACTCATCATACAGCAATAGGAAGAAACTCTATCCATTATCTTTTACTTTCACGAACTAGAGTGTATCCAGAATAAGCAAGTCGAGAGAGAACAAATACTTTCAACAAAGTGCTTATATAACTTCTACAAATATAATAGAATGCCTCTAATAGCTTCCTATCCTCAAACTCATCTACCCGGTTCATAGCTTGGCCTCAGCAATGTCCCCAGCAAAGTGACTCAAAGCACTACTCCCTAGCAGAAGAAAACAACATAAATCAGCAATTTAGAAAGAAGAGGGAAAATTTATGCTGGCCATATTATAATGTCAGTCAGTCAGGAAACAATTCAAACATGAAGGTAAAAATAATATTCTACACAGTGCAATACACACATTATATCATCTCAAAAATGCAGGGAAGACATAACCTATAGACTATTAGACTGACACATTTAAGAAAAACAACCTGACTTCCACGGCAAAGATGGGAAGTTTATGAAGCAAAAGATTATAGAATCAGTTTAAAGCAGTGCTCAAATATAAAAACACTGGATCTGACATAAGATTACAGAATAACACCACTTTGCATACACCCATGTATTAACGGACAGCAGTAAATCAAAATCCAATGTAAATTTACTGCATAATATGATCTCTCGTGTGCATCAATTCCCTCAAAGAACAGCTAACCACACAATAGTGACTAAATATGGTTATCAAATCGATATATTAATTGTGAGCCGTAAGACCTAATTTTCTGAATCGCAAATCAAATCTTCTCATGAATCATAAGATACATAATCAATAAAAATATGATAATATTAAGTAAAGACAGATGACATAGCAAGAACATACGGAAATATATTATATCCGAACCTCAAAAGATTAAAGTCATAAATCAAAATAACAAACGAGCAAGGGTAGGCTACACAAAGAAAATTGACAAAAAAGGTGCCTGTCTACTAAAAATTTAGGGACAAGTTTCTATTCATCACAATTTATTAGATTGAATCAAAATTCATGTTACAATCCATGTCCAAAATGGATATGCACAACAATTCATATCAATTGGATGCACTTGTTTTGAATCGAGATACGATTCACATGAATTATGAGATACATTACTGAAAATCATTGGATTTAATGCAACAAATATTTTACGAAAATTCATCAACAAGGAAAAACAGATGCAACAAATGCAAATGTCTAACTAATTGAAATACATCAACAATGGCGACAAAAACTGCAAAAGAATCCTGGCTTGGATCAAACAATTGACATGATTTCATCGCTTAATATCACAAGGGAGGCAAGAGAGTTTTTAGAACAGTGCAAAGGGTGAAAATTTGATGGGAAAATCACAGCTCTGTTTTCCGGTATTTTTAAGGTAGGCACAAGCCCGTATTCACTGAGAAGTAATACATCCAAAAGTGAACACAATTACCAAATTCAAGCACACACAATTAAGTCTTCTTTTGACCAATCGGCAGGCATTAAGTTAATCAAGGCTGACAAAGGAAAAACAGATTATCTGATTTCATTACATAAATTAACACACATAAAAGTTACTTGTTTAATGTTTAATACGATGAATACTTGTTTGCACACTAGAACTCCCATAAATGATAAAGCAAAAACTTATAAAGATTCATGACCCGCACTCTAGCTGGCTGTTTAGCCCATAACTAAAGACTGCTGCTCTGGACAGCAAGCAGAAATATTTTGTTTCACTTACTAGTAAAATTTTCTAATTATAGAAAAGCTGGAGCAAATTATCAATTTCTAATTCATGGGACATGATTACCAGTTGAAATAAGTGGTGATCACAGATATCGGGGGATCTTTGAGACTCGATATGGATTATGATAGACTACACCCCATTGTTTACATTCACCATTCAGGAGAAGATCCAGAAATGAATTAATGGTGGATGTCGGATTATGGCGGCCAGCCAAAAATCTGCCACATAAACATGGCATTGCAGCCTATGGCGGAAACATGCGGATATAGTTGGTGTTGCAGCTTATGGCGGCTGCACAAAATCCGCAAAGGTGGAAATTTGACAACACTATTATTGAGTAAAATGTTCATTAAAAATCAATTTAACTAATCTATTCTTTTTAAGATGATGGTTTCCATCTTCTTAATCTATATCATTATACCTAAATGGGACACGTGATCAGCAAGCGTGAGAAAACCAATGAGAATGAATCTTCCGTCATAGAGACACTGACACTTGGTCTATAATAATGGTAAATTTCTAAGTGGTTTCTCTCCTATATATAATAGATGTATATGCTGCCACGTGGTGCGACATGGATAACGGAACTATGTTTTATCAATAGTACAATGTCCACATTCCATACAACTACAAGTGAATAACCATAAACTACACAAACAAACAACCAGTTGTGGTTGGGTTTGGAGGAAGGACTAGTGCCCTACAACATGGCAAACTATGGTTCAAATCCTCACAAAGAGATAGTGTCCAGACACTCGTTAAACATGATTGTCTCCAACGGAAAACAAGGAGACATGTGCTTTTACCCAAAAAGACCTCAGACAATGTAAACAACAACAAACAGATAAAATCAATCAGCGAAAAGAACCAAAACAATTGAATAAATAGACAAAAACCAAGAAGCACACATACCACTTAATAAGGGAACCAAAAAGAAAATGCTGCATAATAGGAACCTTCTCCAAGACTTCAGCTTTATACATCTTAAGCAAACCACTATTAACCTTCTTCCAATTCGGCACACCACTAATATCATCCAACATAGGCGAATGCTCAGCAAAATGACCCTTCTTCACCTTCATAACAAAACCAATACAAGCAAGATAAAGATACTCATGAGAGAAATTATCCAATATATCCTTATTATGAATCGATTTCGGCTTCATATACTTATGATCAATCAACTGTGACGACCCAAATATAAATGGCAAAAAATGATAATCATCAAGCCCCCATACACCATGTGAACCTGCAGGCTCCAAACAATACACCAATTGCAATTTCCTCATCAATTCAAGATACTTCACAAACACTCTACTCACTACAGCCTGATAATCTTCCTCACCAATCACCCCTAGTCTAGCCAAACAATACAACCAAGCAGCGAAATTTGTTTCATGCCCGGTTCCATAATCAATCCGGCTCGCGTTACCGAAACTATCCGAAAAATACGGAACAATTTCAACTGTTGCAGGTTTAAGATTCTCCGGGAGGAACTTAAACATAAGAGATTCGCCGGAATTGACTAATCGTTCGTGCCAGGTTCGATAAGCGATGTTTCCGTATCGCGCAGCTTGTTGTAACGGTGGAATTTCATCAATCCATAGGGTTAGGGTTTCGAGAATTGAAACAATAGTGTTAACTGTTTCAGATTGGTGGCAAGGATCGGAGATTTTGCGGCCACGAGTGGAATCCGATAGCGCGACGATGAATCCGGTGAAGTTTTTACCGGAATCGGAGTCGTGTAAGCGGCGAATGTCATCGGGGGATTGGATTCGTTTGACTGGGATTTGGAAATGGAAAGGGGGTGTAGCTACGGGAACGTGTTGGGCTTGTGGGACCGGAGCGAGGATGATGGCGCGTTGAGAGTGTGGGTCCGGTGGGATCGCCGGAGCGCGGATTGGACGGTAGGTTGGTGGTGGGGAGATTTCGGAGAAGGCGGGGGAGGGTGGTGGTGGTGCGAAGGTTGTTGGGCCGCCGCACTTGCAGCAGGTGCCGGTGGTGGGTGGAGAGTTTGGAGTGCGGTGGTCTTCGTCGTGGTGGTGGTGGTGGTGTGATTCTTCTGACATGGTTGGTTTTTGGTGAAGAGTGTAGCGAAAGAAGTTGATGAAGAAGAAGGAGGAAAATTGAAGTCTTTTGGTTTGGTTTGGTTTTTATTATGGAAATTGGGTTCAATTTGGGGAGATGGCAACAAAACCCACTCTCGCTCAAACCTGGCTGCCCCGAAATTTAACGGGAAAAAACTGATTTAACTAGGTGTTGGTATGGGAAAGCCGTGATTATATTGTCTAAATCAGAAATGTCTTCCATACCTGAGTGAATGGCAACTTTTGTGCTTTTAGAATCAACTTCAAAATTGATATTGTCGAGTTACATGTCACTCACTTATTTCAAGGCGTGATAGAGACCCAAAGTTTCGCTAATATCACTGAATAGACACCAACAAAGCTGATTGTTTTGGCTAAAACAAACACCATCCCTTCATCACAGAGACAAATACAAATGTCGGTTCTATTGCGGTGGTTTGAAAATGCGGCTTCAATATTACATTTCATGCGACCTTGCGCGGGGGCCTGCCAACACACTGAAACAACAGCCGTAACAGCAGGATGTGCGTGAGCAGTAGCTATTGTAGCATGCACAACAGTACGAGTAGCTTGCTCGTTGACACAAGGGGCATTCGCGAGTTACCAATCCTCTACCATGGACCTAGATCGAGCAACCACTGTCGCACAAGTTTCTGTTATGTCTTCCCACACTTTGACATTCATGTGTTTCCACATGCTCCAAAGTAATGCAACCATCCGTTGAGAAAGCGTGGCAGATAAAGAGTGCAACAAAGAGAAAATAGCTTCAGTAGTCGAAGGTGATGCTACCATTGCATTCTGAATTTTGTGCTACATACCCGCCATAGACCAACCTGAACAACAAAAAGGCAGACGAAAAAGATGTGAGCTAAATCCTCGTGATTAAAGTCACAACTAACACGTTGAGAAGGACATTGAACCCCTTTATCAAGAAGTCGAACACAGGTTGATAAGCATCCTCGACACATCTGCCATATCAAATTCTTAACCTTTGACGGATATTTAAGCTTCCAAATTTCTGACCAATACCCCGAACGATGAAGATGCGATATGTCCACTAGTTCAATAACACACAATCGGTAGGCACTATGCACCGAATAACGACCATTCTTTTTAGCTTTTCAAATCATCATGTCATGTTGAACCTGCTCAAACAGAGGCTTTGTGAGAATTTTAGAAGCTAAATCCTCACTGAAAAACTTGGCGAATAACAGGTTCATTCCAACGTTTAACATGAGGATCCAAAAGACACCGTATCAAAGCATTATGAACAAAATGAGCTCCTGGAATATTACTGTCAATACGCTTACCATTAGGCAGCCAAGGTTCATCAAGGATAGGAATACGAGTACCAGAACCAATACTTCAACGAGCGCCACCAATGGACAATAAAACAAGCATGAAGGATGTTTTGTCACACATAGCTCGGGTTATGACCAGTGCCTGTGAGATATGATGTGTTGGGGAAATAACGCGCCTTAAAGAAACGTGAAACATGAGACTCCGATTTCGTTTGTAACTTACCTAACATGGCCAGATTAAAAGACGAAAAGTCTTTGAAACTCATACCTCCTTGAGATTTATGCATCAATATTTTTTCCCAGCTCAACCAATTGATACCACGATGAGTTGTCCGACCTTGACCTTGCCATAAAGAATTCATCATTTTTTTAATATAATTTATTAAGGTGGAAGGCAATTGGAAAATACTCATGACATAAGATGGAATTACTTGCATGATTGACTTAATCATAACTTATCCATGAGTTAATTTTCTGCCAAACTCTATCCTTAATGTAAGCAAAAGTTAATGTTCAATCCCAACCAATCATGGAGGGCAGACCTAAACATTTACCAGTGCCATGCACCGATCGAACACCCAAAATATTACTGATAGCTTTCTTGCGAGTTTCCTCCATGTTTCGACTATAGAAAATTTCATATTTCACAAAGCTAATAAACAGTCCTTCGCTGCTCTAAAGAATAGGAAGCAGTCGTCAACAAAAAGAAGATGGGAAATCGTTGGAGCTCCACTGCAAATACGAGTACCAATAATGATATTCCTATCCTTGGCATCAAGAATAAGAGAAGACAAACCGTCCGTGCACATAATAAATAAGTTCGGGCATAAAAATTAACATTTTTTTTTTGTAAAAAAATAAATAAAAATTAGCATTTTAGCCATAAAAGAAACTCAACAGTATTTTCCCGTAAAAAAAAACCAACAATATTAGGCATCTCTGACTTTCCGAGAAATCAAACGTGGAAGTTTCACTCCTCTCATCTCAGGTCAGAAGAACCTTCCCCTCACTCGCCGCCACTTTTTATCAACTTATTCCAAACGCACTTTCTTTATTTCTTTCATTCCACACACTCCCAAACAAAAAACAAACCAACCCGAAAATTCCCCCAAAACATGTTCTAATCACAGCTCTAGGGTTTCATCAAATTCCCGATTCTCAATCAATTCATGCAATAATCGATTCATCACAAACCCTAAGAAGAAAACGATGTATAGCAATTTCAAGGAACAAGCAATAGAATACGTGAAACAAGCAGTAACAGAAGACAATTCTGGAAACTATGCAAAAGCCTTTCCTTTATACATGAACGCGTTAGAGTATTTCAAAACTCATCTCAAGTACGAGAAAAACCCTAAAATCAAAGAAGCAATTACGCAAAAATTCACCGAATATCTTCGTCGTGCGGAGGAGATCCGTGCTGTGCTTGATGATGGTGGACCGGGGCCGGCTTCTAATGGCGATGCTGCTGTTGCTACGAAGCCGAAAACGAAGGGGAAAGGTGGTGGGGAGGGTGAAGGGGAGGATGCTGAGCAGAGTAAATTGAGGGCGGGGTTGAATTCGGCGATTGTGAGGGAGAAGCCGAATGTGAAGTGGAATGATGTTGCTGGGTTGGAGAGTGCTAAGCAGTCGTTGCAGGAAGCGGTTATCTTGCCTGTTAAGTTTCCTCAGTTTTTTACCGGTGAGTTGAATTTTGAATGGTTATCGTGATTTATGATTTGTGATTAGCTGCATTTAGTGTATAGTTGGAATTACGGTGAGTTTGATTAGGTCACAGGTGGCATCTTGATTTTGTGGAAAGTAATGTGTTGCAAGGGGGCAATTTTTAGATGCATTAGGTGCCGGTTTTGAATCATAGCGAGTGTGACGAAATCACGGTGACACTGATTTTGTTAGAAGCTTCAAATTACATGTTTGAACTTGTTATTGATAGAATTAGTGAATCACATCCCAAGTTTGACAAAAGTTACACTTTGGAGCTTTAACAAAATGATGGTGCCACTGTGATTCTGTGCACTGCCAAACTCACTGCTAATCGAAAATGCACTAAATTTAGTTTTTGTTGAAATTACGGTGGCATGGTGTGATTTTAACCAACCCATTGTCGATCCAAACATTCACTTAGTATTTGGGAGCAATTGAAAGGATCCCATACGTCAACCAAGTCTCTTGGCCCAATGGTTGTAAGTACAATAGACACTCTGAGGTCAACTTGGCCTTCCCACACACTGCGATAGTGATATATTTTCTGTTGAAAGTTGAGATACTCTGAATTTTGTATTAAAAACAAGATCCCGTGCATATGGAAATGGCCGAGAAAAGAGACGTGAATCTGCCACATGTGATTAGAGGAATTTTTTTATTAGAATGGATAGATAGATATTTGAAACAAGGAACAATTGATTAAGTGTTTAATATGGTTTTCCATGGTCTATTTTAGGTAAAAGACGACCTTGGAGAGCATTTTTGTTGTACGGACCACCTGGAACAGGTAAATCATACTTGGCCAAGGCTGTTGCTACCGAGGCTGATTCTACATTTTTCAGGTGAATTTTGTCTATTGATTTATACACTGTGTACTACACTATGTTTGGATGATGAAATTGCTTTTCTGGTTTTACATTTATTTCGTTATTATTATTATTATTGTGAAGTTTTCACTTATTAAGCAGTAAGTTGATAGGGATATTGCATATTATATGCAGGGGCTGGGGTTCGAACCCCAAGACCCCCAGTTCTCCACATTTAAAAATGCGTGAGCTCTAGCCACTAGGCTACTTGACCAAAAAAAGTACCACTAATTTTTCTTGACATTCTGGCCGTAATTTCCTCTGCCATCTAAGCTAGCAGTTACAAAATTAAAGGCGAGCGAGTTAAAATTATCATCATGAATTATTAGATTATGATTATGTTGGTCTGTTTGGAAAATGCTAGGTTCCTTTTGCTTTCATAGTATGTTTTTTTCTTGGTTTTCCCCTCCCTCTGTTCGTTTTATTTTTTGGTTAGAGAAAATTTACTCAAATTCCATATCGCCCTTTCAATTTTCTCCCCCGATCAGCCCGTCCATAGGAAATCATTCTATTTTTTTTCTTCCAGTTTGCATCTCCCTCAAGTGCCCTTGCTTATATATTAGAATCTATGCCAAGTGTTGAAATACTCTCTGAGCTGTGATTTTATTTCTTGTAATTATGAATTTCTTGAGTTAACAAAGAATGATCTATTTATAGATCTTGCAGGGTGACTGGTTTTTACCAGTAACAGTGTAATCTCACTGACACATGTCAGCGAGGCAGTTACAAGGGAGTTAGGTTGGTTACAATCTGTTGCAGTTAGTTACAACAGACTTTATAGGGTTTGCTAGGGTCGAGGTGAACTCTAGGTGAACTACTCTTTTTATACCAGCCAAATTATTTGGTGTATAGGTTTTTATCAAGTAGAAGAACTAGGTTGATGCATTAAACTACATAAATTATTCATAGGGTAATTAAACTAACGAATATCAAGTTATTGGAGTTGTTAATTTAGATATTAAGGCAAGAGACCCTAACTACCAAAATTAAATGATTTGGTTTATGCCGCTAAGGTTGATTGTGGAAGCTATATAATTACTATGTACATCGGTGGTGAGATATTGGATGAATTAGAAAGATCCACTCATGGTTTTCATCAATTTGGAAAACTTTTATCATAAATTGACCAAAGTGGTATTGTGGAAGATTCTATGGAGGAAAGGAGTTCACATTGCTTAAATTTGAGTAATTGAAGATACGTACCATGGGTTACAACAAGTAACATAAAAGCCCAAGATGGGGCAACAACTGACTTTCTACGAATATGAAATTGTATGTGCCCTCCTGATTATGAAAAGATGGGCAGGGTATTATCCTAGGTAGTTTGGGTGCGAATGGAAATGACGTTTAAACTCAGTAAGAAAGAACTACTTGTCAAACCATTGAGAACAGTTTTTTAAAATAAAAATGGGTTGTCAACGACATTGAGCCATAACTTGTTCCATGAAGCTAATCCCACCTGGTAGGAAAAGGTTTCTGATGCTGGTGTTTGTCTGATTTTAATTTATTTCCTGCACATGGGCATGCAACTTTCCCACTTTTTCCTGAACAGTGACTGTGTTTAAAAGGTCTTTTATGTCATTATGAATTTAGGTTCATATGTGGCCATATATTTTCTAGCACATTTAACGTTTGAATACTTTGCCAGTGTTTCTTCATCAGACCTTGTTTCAAAGTGGATGGGTGAAAGTGAAAAGCTGGTTTCAAATCTTTTTGAAATGGCTCGCGAAAGTGCTCCTTCCATCATATTTGTTGATGAAATAGATTCTCTATGTGGTACGCGTGGAGAAGGCAATGAGAGTGAAGCTTCAAGACGAATTAAAACTGAACTTCTGGTGCAGATGCAGGTAATAACTTTATGGTGGGGATATCTTGATAAGAATAATAAATGGTTTTTGTTGCACTTGATTTGCATTATTTTGATTAGGTCAAGAAGCTTGAGTCCCTATGTAATAATCATTTTTAAAAAATATCACACCCTACTGAAAAGTTTAATTGTTCTCTTAATTTTGAAGGTAATTAACCCATTTAGGCAAATGGTTGTCTTATACTTTCGTTTTCAAAAGTAGATTTCGTTGGCTTTGCCTTTTCATTAGGCAGTAATGGTTTTCAAGTTTAAAGGACCTGGAGGTACCCGTTGCCATATAATTCATATTGCATGCTTCGGTGTGTTGGCTGGTTAAAGATAAGCCAAGTGTTCATTTTAGACAATCTATCAAGCAAATTTTGCTGTCTCTGCATATGGGCCCATGATAGTTGGATTGTGGCCCACAGTTGATCTTATTCATCTTCTGCTTATCGATAGTTTGTGTCGTCCTGTTACATTTGACTGTGCAATCAACACTTAAAATGTCTTGATCTCTATTATTTCCTTTAACCTGACATCTAGAGCCATATGATGCAATGGCTTAGTTTTGTTTCTTTGTTAGAATAGCTACAAAATATCTTTGTTATATCTTGTATTATTTTAGAAATTTCAAAATACCTTCAATTATATTTTGGAATCTATTAGTTATCTAATTGAAGAAGCAATCTTACTATTTGCTTCTTTATTTCATTATTCTTCCTAATTTGGATAATTTGTTTTAGGGGGTATTTGGAATAAATAGTTTAATTAAGTGCTTATTCAACAATTGATATTTACCGTATGACTGCTTATGCAACAAACACACAAGTTGAATGAGCTATTTGTGTTCCCATATGTTTTCCCTGCAAATAATTTTCAAATAGATAGATTAAAATCGGATAGGAGATGACGGGTAAGCTTTGGGTGAGCTGTTTCTATTTCTAGAATAGCAACTTGGGGAGCTAGTTAAAATACGCTGAAGAAAAGTTAATGAACATACATACATCTCTTATTTTCATCTAAGCAAATTACTAAATTGTGACAGGATGTCATAAAACATGTGACAACGAAAGCGTATTATAGAAAACGTAAATGCAAAGAAAATTACAATATTTCAACTAGTTTAGGTGGGAAAAAGTTACTACATGACACCTTATACGTATATTAAGATGATTATAAGACTAAGATAAGATTTATTTCGAGTGTCGTAATGTAGTTTATTTACCTTCCCTTGTAGGGTGTCGGACACAATGATCAGAAAGTTCTTGTTCTTGCAGCAACAAATACACCTTATGCTCTAGATCAGGTAAGAAAAATATAGTTGTTTATTTGTTCTCATATTGAGTTAATGAGATACTGATTTGGTTGATCAACTTGTAATGCAGGCAATAAGGCGGCGTTTTGATAAGCGTATATACATTCCACTACCCGATTTAAAGGCTCGCCAACACATGTTCAAGGCAAGGGCAATATTCGTGATTATGTTTATTCACTTTATTGAAGGACGGATCTTATTTTTACAAAGCAACTTGTCTTGCCATTTTTTTTCCTGGATTGATAAAAACAGGTGCATCTAGGCGATACTCCCCATAACTTGACTGAAAGTGATTTTGAACACTTGGCTCGCAAGACAGAAGGGTTTTCAGGTTCAGATATAGCTGTCTGCGTAAGTTTGACTTTTATATGACATGTCTAGTTGTAATACTCATTTTTTCTATATGGGTTTCGAGTTAAAGGTATTTGGACCTCTTCTGCAGGTGAAGGATGTTTTATTTGAACCTGTTCGAAAAACCCAAGATGCCATGTTTTTCTTTAAGAGTCCGGAAGGTATGTGGATACCATGTGGACAGAAGCAACAAAATGCAGTACAAGTTACAATGCAGGATCTTGCCACACAGGGACTAGCTTCAAAGGTATTCAGAATTTCAAGAAAATGCAGATTTTGTTGTCAGTTCTTAGTCAAAATGATTATTGGGGAATAATAGTTTTAATTTTCTTGTTTGCTATGTAGATCCTTCCACCGCCTATATCAAGAATCGATTTTGACAAAGTACTTGCTAGACAAAGGCCTACAGTAAGCAAATCTGACCTTGATGTTCATGAGAGATTCACAAAGGAGTTCGGAGAGGAAGGTTAATGCTGATGGATTTTATCTCAGATTCACACTTGTTTAAACATATTGTTATAATTTGTATAATTGTAAGTTACTGAGCTATTGGATCAAGTGAAATACATCTTTTTTATTTATGGTGGATGTGAATTCCCCCCTCTTGTACGGAACAGGATGCTGATTTTACTTCTCCTAAATTGTGTATAAAAACAGAATCTGAAATAATCATAAAAATAATTTCTGTGATGTTGGTTGCTTATGTTGTTTGTCTGTATTTTAAATTTTTTCTTAAACTTAAAAGACATTCATTGTTTTAACTGTGGAGTACTTTTAAGAGTGAAAAAAGAGCAAGAGATGTGAACTGTTATACTTAAAGTTACTGACCCACGAGACAAACTAGTTTCATTATAACTTGACAGTTAAAATTTCATTTACTTGCTAAGTTTTATATGTGAACGGTTTGTTTGTTTTTTGGTCTCAACCCTCTGGTTTTCCGAGGAATGGAATCTGGTAATCCGGAGTTTGACCAAAATAAAACCTGAACAATGATTGTTTTAACCAATATTCAAACACGATTTGTCTTTTTTGACCAATATTCACTTGAGTTCAATCACTTGTCAAACGTGATATATTAATTTGTAATTGCAATTAAAATATAATCCTAAAATTGCATGTAAATTGTCTAAAACCTGGTTTGTATATGTGAGGATATGCTTAGAAAGGTAAAAGTTTATCCTACAAGCAGGCATTTTGATTTCCTATAGCTATTGGTCTCTAAGCATATTTAATTTATTCTCTTGCATAAAATATACTTTTGTATTTGGACAAGGAGAAGACCCTGTCCTTTGAATTCATCAATAATGGTAAGCCGTACCAGTTAGCATGTATACATGCAAGTCTGAATTCAATAATTGTGGTTTGTTATTCTTCTTCCAAATGCTGGTAGCACGTCATTATATTATAACCTTTATAAATTTCCTGTTTTAGAATCCCAAATGCACACTAAGTTATAAGCAGAAACATTTAAGCCGGCAACTGATTTTTTTTATATGAATATAACATGCAAGTTAGCTTGTGTTGGCTTATAAAATGGGAGAATCACCTACCATTAAAAATCACCATTTCAGCTTTTAGTTTTCTGTCCTCCACCCTTTTGCATATCATGGAGTTTGTCAAAATTTTAAGTTTCACTTTTCTCTTGTTTATTGGATATACTTTGGTGAATGGATCCACCCCAAAGGTAAGTACTACTCTCAAAGTAGATATTGCTCAAACTAAACTTAGCCCCTATTGGGATAAACCGATTAGTTGAGCGCCCATAACATAACAATTTTCATGTAAAAAGTTGAAAACAACCTATGCACATATTAAAAGTTGTTTATACAAACTCTTTCAAACAATCTTACAAGTGTTTGATGCATGTTGTTTCCGTAAGTTGCATGCATCTATAGCCTGTGAGCAATATCTTATATTGCTGCTTTTTTCCTCTGTTATGCTAGTATATTGTCAGTTTAAAATCATGTCACAATACTAGCAAGGCTTAACTTCTTTGATTTGCCTCTATGCAGCATTATATAATTTACATGGGAGATCATTCACACCCCAATTCCGAGTCTGTCATCAGAGCAAACCATGAGATACTAGCTTCAGTCACTGGAAGGTATGACAGATAACTATGTGTTCTTTTAAGCTTCATATTTATGTGTGTGAATGTGAACATTTTGAAATAGAGTAATTTAGGCTAAAATAAACTTGCTCTATCAAATATTAATTAATTCGTTTAACATTTCAGTCTCGATGATGCAAAGACTTCAGCACTACACCATTATAGTAAAAGCTTTCGAGGCTTTTCGGCTATGATTACGTCGGAACAAGCTAATAAACTTGCAGGTATTGTACTCCAGCATTATATCTTTTCTAATTTCTATCTTCTTACTTTATCTGAAAGAATCTTCTGATGGATGTTTTCGATTATGTTTCAGAATATGATTCAGTTGTGTCTGTTTTTGAGAGCAAAATGAGTAAGCTCCACACTACACATTCTTGGGATTTTCTTAGCTTAAACCCAGTCTACGATAAAAACCATGTAGCTCTAGACTTCACATCCAATGTCATTGTTGGTGTCATTGACTCTGGTAATACTCCTTTGATACTTTCTTGTTTTTCTTTCATTTGGATTATACAAAGTATCACTTCACATTGTTTTTCAGGAGTGTGGCCGGAATCGGAAAGCTTCAATGATTATGGATTAGGTCCCGTGCCTGAGAAGTTCAAAGGAGAGTGTGTTACCGGTGATAAGTTTACGCTAGCCAATTGCAACAAGTAAGAATACATTTTGGAAGTCAAAATCCATCATAGACTAATTTTTAATATTGATGGACCAAGACTATATAATCATAAAGATTTGACTAAGATTTACGTTGAATGCCGATTAACACAATCCTCTCCTTTTATCTGGGATAGAGAATGGCTATGAACCAAACATGTATATTCAAGTCAACAAACCATGAAAATGAAACTTATATCATCTTATTCGTGGATATCAGTATCTTACGATACATACAAGTCATATCTCAGTTCAATACAAAATTAAACTCAATCAACATCAATCCTTAGTGTGTATCTATTTTGCAAACAAACCTCATCTTGAATCTCAATTCACTATGATAAATCTCAATTCAGTATAATGAAAATCGATTCATTCTAATGAATCATTATCTACAGTGAAGCGAACCACATTTATGGTCAACTCTGTATAATAAGACACTTTTCTTTTGTCATTTCATTTATGACTTGAATCTCGATAATTTTAAGATTCGTATATGATAATTGATATATCGACTTGTAATTTCGCTGTGGCTTGTTTTTACTTTAAAATGTCATATTGTTATTAATAATGTATCTTACGCTTCATAATAAGATTTGATTCATAATTCTGAAAAAAGTTCTTCTAATTCACGATTTAAATCTCGTTTTGATAACCATAATCTTATCGTTATTAACAATGTATCTTACGCTTCATAATAAGATTTGATTCATAATTCTGAAAACAGTTCTTCTAATTCACGATTTAAATCTCGTTTTGATAACCATGATCTTATCTTGTATTTGAACTTTCTAGGAAAATCATCGGTGCGCGGTTCTACTCACATGGTTTTGAAGCAGAATTCGGTCCTCTAGAAGATTCCAACAAGATTTTCTTCAGGTCAGCTAGAGACAATGATGGACATGGAACACACACAGCTTCAACAATTGCAGGACGCAATGTCGTTAATGCAAGCTTATTTGGCATGGCCAAAGGAACAGCTAGAGGTGGTGCTCCAGGTGCAAGACTTGCTATCTACAAGGCCTGTTGGTTTAATTTTTGCAATGATGCTGACGTTCTTTCTGCTATGGATGATGCCATTCATGATGGTGTTGACATACTTTCTCTTTCCCTTGGCCCTGATCCTCCTCAGCCAATTTACTTTGAGGATGCAATCAGTGTTGGAGCATTCCATGCATTCCAAAAGGGAATTCTCGTTTCTGCTTCAGCTGGAAACTCGGTTTTCCCTAGGACTGCATCCAATGTTGCTCCTTGGATCCTCACCGTTGCTGCTAGTACGGTTGACAGAGAATTCAGTTCAAATATCTACCTTGGTAACTCAAAAGTTTTGAAGGTAAAATTTATAGCACAAACCATGAATACATGCATGCGGTTTTAAATAGCATACGCATCGCGACAACGGTTGTATTTGCGTGTGATTTTTGATATTGCTTAGAATCGCGGTCAAATGCAGCCGATGCAGCCACAATTGCGATCACATTGCATTTTCGGGAACATTAAAAACAGTTTCTGTTGCAGCCTTGATCGCAGACCTTTATATAAAACCCTTATACTTATAAATATTAGCTAGTAAATTAAGACATCTTTATGTTCCTTCAGGGTTTTTCTTTGAATCCAATAAAAATGGAGCATTCTTATGGTTTGATATATGGAAGTGTAGCTGCAGCCCCTGGAGTTCCAGAAACAAATGCTAGGTATGTCAATGCACACAAATTTCATTGGTGAATTGTGATAAATAAATGTTTCAGATTCTACATAACTTTTGATCTCCCATCAGTTATATTATCAAACCCCAAGCAAAAACTTCTGTAAATTGTTTGTTGTGCCATGTACTACTATAATTAGTGCTGTGTTATTTGGCCACATAAATTTTACATCAAAATTCGACAGCAACTTAGATGGTTAACACATTTCAAATATGCATTTAATTAAATTTAGTAAATGACCAACGAATATCACAAGATGTCACAACTCGTTCCATATTCTGCATGAATGTATAGGAACCATTTTAGGTTGATAAGTTGATGATTGAACGCAATATATCTAAAATTTTATGATTCAATTTTCTAATACAAATTCTTTAACATCTTCTGTTACCAGCTTCTGCAAGAACAATACTCTAGATCCTTCCTTAATCAATGGAAAAATTGTTATATGCACAATTGAAAGCTTTGCTGACAACAGAAGAGAGAAAGCCATAACAATAAAGCAAGGCGGAGGTGTTGGAATGATACTTATTGACCATAATGCCAAAGAAATTGGTTTTCAATTTGTTATTCCAAGCACACTTATTGGTCAGGATGCCGTAGAAGAGCTTCAAGCATACATAAAAACGGATAAGTGCGTTTTTGAAAAAATCTACAATATGGAAGTTAGTCACATCACACTTGGATGATGTCAAAATCAGTGAAATTTATTGCTTATGCTTTTTCTATTTTCAGGAATCCTGTTGCTAAAATCTACCCAACAATAACTGTTGTTGGTACCAAACCTGCACCAGAAGCAGCAGCTTTCTCTTCCATGGGGCCAAATATAATAACACCAGATATTATTAAGGCAAGTTTACATGCTGGACTATGTTGTGTTTGAATAAACAATTTAATTAAGCACTTATAGTATAAGCTATTATCATATAAGTACTAATGGATAAGTTATGATCTTGTTTGGATTGATTTATTTGAACTTATCTACTACATAAGCACTTGTGAGACTGTTTGGGGGAGCTCATAGAAACAATTTATAACATGTCCATAAGCTGTTTTCGGCAAATTTTCATAAGCTCTTTAGGATAGCTTATAAAAAAGCTTACCAAAACAGCTTATAGCTAGCTTTTATAAAAATAGTTTGACTTTATTTCATCTTTTGTAATAGAATTACGAAATATAAAACAAAGTCAAATTGTTTTCATATAAACTATCTCGATTATCTGGAAATAAGTTGAAAACAACCTATAAGTTCTTCCAAACAATCTCACAAGTGCTTATACTAGTAGATAAACTCAAATAGCAAGATGTCTAAACCTTCATAACTCCAAGATTCATCCTAGTTTAAACGTTGCCTTGGCACAAAAGGATAACGATCTAAAGGTTAATCCTATACTAATATGTAAATATTTTTTGCTTATCAAACAATGCAGCCTGACATCACAGGACCTGGAGTGAATATTTTGGCAGCATGGTCTCCAGTGGCTACTGAAGCCACAGTTGAACATCGACCTGTCGACTATAACATCATTTCAGGAACATCAATGTCTTGTCCACACATATCTGCAGTTGCAACGATTATAAAATCTTACCACCCAACTTGGTCTCCTGCAGCCATAATGTCTGCAATCATGACAACAGGTAAGGTTTTTATGATGTAAAAGTTTCTGTTAACAACAGAAGAACATTTGAATTTGATGGAAATAGGAAGTAAATTCTCTAGACTTGTGAAATGGAAACTGAAACAGATAACTTTCATTTCTAATAACATCCTTTAAATACATGAAAATGATTGGTCCTTTTAGATTTTTTTGTTTTGTTTGGCCATGTCAACATCTGTTTGCCACCTCAGCATTTTCGAACAGATTGAGATATAATGTCAGTGACTAAAACTGATTATTCCTAACTTTGCATGGAGGGAATCCAAAAAAACCTTATAGAGACCAAAACAAAAAACCCTATATTTGCAGGGACCAAAGATATATTCAAACCAATTAATAAAACAACTTATAAATTTGTAAAAACTACTTCTAAATTTATAATAATTCAGTATCTCCCATGCTGCATATAATTAAAACTCTAATGCTAGGTGCTAGTTCATATTCTAACAGAAATAATGTTTGTAACAGTCATCCAAAATTGATGGCTTTTTTTTCTTTTCTGATGTTACAGCAACAGTAATGGATAACACAAACCACCTCATAGGAAGAGATCCAAATGGAACTCAAACTACTCCATTCGACTACGGATCCGGACACGTTAATCCACTTGCATCAATCAATCCTGGATTAGTATATGATTTCAGCTCCCAAGATGCTCTCGATTTTCTCTGCAGCACTGGAGCAAGTCCATTACAGCTTAAAAACATCACTGGAGAACTCACTCAATGTCAGAAAACTCCTACACCTTCCTACAATTTCAATTACCCTTCAATTGGTGTATCAAACTTGAATGGAAGTTTATCGGTTTATCGAACCGTAACATTCTATGGTCAGGAACCAGCAGTATATGTTGCAAGTGTTGAAAGTCCGTTTGGTGTGAATGTTACAGTTACACCAGTAGCATTGAAGTTCTGGAAAATGGGGGAGAAGCGAACTTTTAGGGTTGATTTCAACCCTTTTGTGAATAGCAATGGAAACTTTGTGTTTGGTGCCTTGACATGGAAGAATGGTAAACAAAGGGTTAGGAGTCCTATTGGTGTTAATGTAGTATCTCTATAGAGTTGAGTAATTCTTGCCTTGCACTACAAGAAAATGCATTTACATCATTTTCTATATGCAAAAGTTGGTTGCTTTAATGATTTATATACTTTGATGAAATTGGAAGATGTAAACTGGTATGCACAATGACATTCACATATGTAGCACCGACAATTTAAAGTGAAGGCGTGTATGTGTGTCTTACACATGTCGGTGTTCGACACCGACACATGTGGTAACAAGTAACAACCAATCATTTTTCATTTTCTTAAATTATGACCGGTGTCTACGTGTCATTGTGGGTGTCGTGTCTGATGTTTGTATGGTTCATAGACATTAACCAAATGACATAATTGATATTTGATATCACTTATGTGTTATTATGCTTGCTCAAAATCTTACATAGTATATGAAGTTTTCTTTTACACTGAATGGAAGAAATTGGTCCGGTCGAATTTTGTCATTTTGTTTTTTCTGCCATAACTTTGTATAATAGTAAAATATTATATGCTCTCAAAAAACAAAAGTAAAATATGATATATTAGCATATCGTTTTTTTTTTGTTATCTTTAATTGTGTAATAATTGATAGAAATAATCTCCTAAGTATATATCAGATGGTTAAAGACTACATGCAAGAATATTTGATATATTAAAACATGTGTGAACAGAGTGAACACCAAGAGCCCTGAACAGAGTGACTATGAATGTCACGAAAGATATGCGATGAAATGACATGAACACCAGGATGAAGAAAATTATGATATCTATTACGGAAACGAATAAGAACATAGTTAAATAAAACCCGACCAATGATTGTTTTAACCAATATTCGAACACGATTTGTCTTTTTTTGACCAATATTCAAACTCAATTTGTCTTTAACTCACTCGAGTTCAATCACTTGTCAAATGTGATAGATTAATTTGTAATTTCAATTAAAATATATCCTAAAATTGCATGTAACCTATCTAAAACCTGGTTTTTATCTGTGAGGATATGGTTAGAAAGGTAAAAGTGTCTCCTACAAGCAGGCATTTTGATTTCCTATAGCTATTGTTCTCGAAGCATATCTAATTTATTCTCTTCCATAAAATATACTTTCCTATTTGGACAAGGAGAAGACCCTGTCCTTTGAATTCATCAATAATGGTAAGCCGTACCAGTTATAATTTGAATTTGATATTATATTATAACCTTTTTAAATTTCCTTTTTTAGAATCCCAAATGCACACTAAGTTATAAGCAGAAACATTTAAGCCGGCAACTGATTTTTTTATATGAATATAAATGTTAGCTTGTTTTGGCTTATAAAATGGGAGAATCACCTACCATAAAAGAGTCACCACTTCAGCTTCTAGTTTTCTGTCCTCCACCCTTTTGCATATCATGGAGTTTGTCAATATTTTAAGTTTCATATTTCTCTTGTTTATTGGATATACTTTGGTGAATGGATCCACCCCAAAGGTAAGTGCTATTCTCAAAGTAGATATTGCTCAAGTACTATTTTTAACTAAACTTAGCCCCTCTTTTAAACAATCTTACGGGTGTTTGATGCATGTTGTTTACGTAAGCTGCATGCATATATAGCCTGTGAGTTATATCTTATATTGCTGCTTTGCGTATGCGGGAGCTTTAGTGCACCGGGCTGCCCTTTATGCTTATATATTGTTAGTTTTAAATCATGTCACAAAACTAGCAAGGCTTAACTTCTTGATTTGCCTCTATGCAGCATTATATAATTTACATGGGAGATCATTCACACCCCAATTCCGAGTCTGTCATCAGAGCAAACCATGAGATACTAGCTTCAGTCACTGGAAGGTATGACAGATAACTATGTGTTCTTTTAAGCTTCATATTTATGTGTGTGAATGTGAACATTTTGAAATAGAGTAATTTAGGCTAAAATAAACTTGCTCTATCAAATATTAATTAATTCGTTTAACATTTCAGTCTCGATGATGCAAAGACTTCAGCACTACACCATTATAGTAAAAGCTTTCGAGGCTTTTCGGCTATGATTACGTCGGAACAAGCTAATAAACTTGCAGGTATTGTACTCCAGCATTATATCTTTTCTAATTTCTATCTTCTTACTTTATCTGAAAGAATCTTCTGATGGATGTTTTCGATTATGTTTCAGAATATGATTCAGTTGTGTCTGTTTTTGAGAGCAAAATGAGTAAGCTCCACACTACACATTCTTGGGATTTTCTTAGATTAAACCCAGTCTACAACAAAAACCATGAAGCTCTAGACATCACATCCGATGTCATTGTTGGTGTCATTGACTCAGGTAATTATTTCCTTTGATATTTTTTGTTTTTCTTTCATTTGGATTATACAAAGTCTCACTTCACATTGTTTTTCAGGAGTGTGGCCGGAATCGGAAAGCTTCAATGATTATGGATTAGGTCCTGTGCCTGAGAAGTTCAAGGGAGAGTGTGTTACCGGTGATAATTTTACGCTAGCCAATTGCAACAAGTAAGAAGACATTTTGGAATTCAAAATCCATCATAGACTAATTTTTAATATTGATGCACCAAGACTATATAATCATAAAGATTTGACTAATATTTACGTTGAATGCCGATTAACACAATCCTCCCTTTTTATCCGGGATAGAGACTGGTTATGAACCAAACATGTATATTCTAGTCAATAAACCATGGAAATGAAACTTATATCATCTTATCCGTGGATATTAGTATCTTACGATACTAACGAGTCATATTTCGATTCAATACAAAATTAAACTCAATCAACATCAATCCTTAGCGTTTATCTATTTTGCACACAAATCTGATCTTAAATCTCAATTCGCTATGATAAATCTCAATTCAGTTCAATTCACTATGATAAATCTCAATTCAGTATGATGAAAATCGATTCATTCTAATGAATCATTATCTATAGTGAAGCGAACCACATTTATGGTCCACCGTGTATAATAAGACACTTTTCTTTTGTCATTTCATTTATGACTTGAATCTTGATAATTTTGCGATTCGTATATGATATATCGACTTATCATTTCGTTGTCACTTGTTTTTACTTTAACATGTCATATTGTTATTACTAATGTATCTTACTCTTCATAATAAGGTTCGATTAACATTTCTGAAAATAGTTCTTCTAATTCACAATTTAAATCTCGTTTTGATAACCATGATCTTATCTTGTATTTGAACTTTCCAGGAAAATCATCGGTGCACGGTTCTATCCAACAGGTTTTGAAGCAGAATTTGGTCCTCTAGAAGATTTCAACAAGATTTTCTTCAGGTCAGCTAGAGACAATGATGGACATGGAACACACATAGCTTCAACAATTGCAGGACGCAGTGTTGCTAATGTTAGCTTATTTGGCATGGCCAAAGGAACAGCTAGAGGTGGTGCTCCAAGTGCAAGACTTGCTATCTACAAGACCTGTTGGTTTGGATTTTGTAGCGATGCTGATATTCTTTCAGCTGTAGATGATGCCATTCATGATGGTGTCGACATACTTTCTCTTTCCCTTGGCACTGAACCTCCTCAGCCAATTTACTTTGAGGATGCAATCAGTGTTGGAGCGTTCCATGCATTCCAAAATGGAATTCTTGTTTCTGCTTCAGCTGGAAACTCAGTGTTGCCTCGCACTGCTTGTAATGTTGCTCCTTGGATCCTCACCGTTGCTGCTAGCACTGTAGACAGAGAATTCAGTTCAAATATCCATCTTGGTAACTCGAAAATTTTGAAGGTGAAATTTAAAGCACAAACCATGTATAAATATATGTGATACATGTGGTTCTAAATAGTCACAGTAACAGTTGTGTCGCGATCGTTGATATTGTGAGAAATTGCAGTCAAATGCATGCAGCCTCAATCAGGGCCACGTTGCATGTTAGAAACATGAGAAACTGTTATGTCACAACACGACACAGATCACAGTCACAGACCTTTATTTTCAAGCCTTATACGTATAAATATTAGCTAATAAATTAAGATCGGTTTATGTGCCTTCAGGGTTATTCTTTGAATCCAATAAAAATGGAGCATTTTCATGGTTTGATATATGGAAGTGCAGCTGCAGCCTCTGGAGTTCCAGCAACAAATGCTAGGTATGTCAATGCTGACAATGCACACAAACTTCATTGGTGTTGCTTAAATGTTTCAGATTCTACATAACTTTTTGCTTCTTGTTCTTGGTATCTACTGTTTGCATGATTGCATGATAAACTGATGACATAACAAAGTACATTGGAATGCCATCATTCAATTTTTTTAAACTAAATTCTTTGATCTCTTTTTACCAGCTTCTGCAAGAACAATACTCTAGATCCTACCTTAATCAATGGAAAAATTGTTATATGCACAATTGAAAGCTTCAGTGACAACAGAAGAGAGAAGGCCATAACAGTAAGACAAGGTGGTGGTGTCGGAATGATACTTATCGACCATAATGCCAAAGAAATTGGTTTTCAATTCGTTATTCCAAGCACTCTTATTGGCCAGGATGCAGTAGAAGAGCTTCAAGCATACATAAAAACCAAAAAGTGAGTTTTTGAAAAAATTAACAATATGGAAGTTAGTTACATCATCACACTTTGATGATGTCAAAAAATTGATCAGTGAAGTTTTGTTGCTAATGCTTTATCTATTTTCAGGTATCCTATTGCTAAAATCTATCCAACAATAACTGTTGTTGGTACCAAACCTGCACCAGAAGCAGCAGCTTTCTCTTCCATGGGGCCAAATGTAGTAACACCAGATATTATTAAGGCAAGTTTACACATAGCATAAGCACTTCTCATATAAGTGCTTGTGCATAAACTATCAGTCTATTTGGATTGGATTGTTCGAGCTTATTTACTGGTATTAACACTTGTGAGACTGTTTGGGAGAGCTTATGGAGAAAACTTATGAGATATCCATAAGCTCTTCAGGATAGATTATGAAAAGAGCTTACGGCTTATATAAAAACAGTTTGACTTTATTTTATCTTTGTCATAGAAATAACTTGAAACATAAACAGTTATACACTAAACGCTTATGCTATAAGGGCTTAATTAAGCTATTTATCCATACAAGCCCATTTCTATAATATAAGATAAAATAGTCAAATTGTTTTCATATAAGCTATCCTGGAGAGCTTATGGAAATAAGCTGAAAACAGCTTATGGAAATGTAATGAGCTGTTTCTGTAAGATCTTCCAAACAATCTCACATGTGCTTATACGAGTAGATAAGTTCAAATAAGTCGATCCAAATATGATGTCCATACATGCACAATTCAAGATTCTTCCTACACCCTAGTTAAACTTTACATGCAATACTTATATTGATTTTTTCTTATCCAACAATGCAGCCTGACATAACAGGACCCGGAGTGAATATTTTGGCAGCCTGGTCTCCAGTGGCTACTGAAGCCACAGTTGAACACCAATCTGTCGACTATAATATCATTTCAGGAACATCAATGTCTTGTCCACACATATCTGCAGTGGCAGCAATTATCAAATCTTACCACCCAACCTGGACTCCTGCAGCCATTATGTCTGCAATAATGACAACAGGTAAGTTTTTCTACCTCTAGAAATAAAAAAAAATTCTTCGGGAAATAGGAAAGAAATTCTCACAAACCACCTTAACTGATGCCTTTGTTGTGATGTTACAGCAACAATACTGGACAACACAAACCACCTCATTGGCAGAGATCCAAATGGAACTCTAACTACTCCATTCGATTATGGATCCGGACACGTCAATCCACTTGCATCACTCAATCCTGGATTAGTATATGATTTCAGCTCCCAAGATGCTCTCGATTTTCTCTGCAGCACTGGAGCAAGTCCATCACAGCTTAAAAACATCACTGGAGAACTCACTCAATGTCAGAAAACTCCTACACCTTCCTACAACTTCAACTACCCTTCCATTGGTGTATCCAACTTGAATGGAAGTTTATCGGTTTATCGAACCATAACATTTTATGGTCAGGAACCAGCAGTATATGTTGCAAGTGTTGAAAGTCCATTTGGTGTGAATGTTACAGTTACACCAATGGCATTGAAGTTCTGGAAAATGGGGGAGAAACTAACTTTTAGGGTTGACTTCAACCCTTTTGTGAATAGCAATGGGAACTTTGTGTTTGGTGCCTTGACATGGAAGAATGGTATACAAAGGATTAGGAGTCCTATTGGTGTTAATGTAGTATCTATTTAGAGTTGAGTGATTCTTGGCTTATACTATAAGAAAATGTATTTAAAGAGTGATATTCACTCATGCGCACCGACACTTCAAAGTGAAGGCGTGTCTGTGTGTTTGAAACATGTCGGGGTCCAACACAGAGACATGTGGTAACAAGTAACAACCAATCATTTTTTGTTTCCTTAAATCATGAGTGTTGTCTATGTGTCATTGTCGGTGTTATGTCTCATGTTCATATGGTTCATGGACATTCATCCATGTTTCACTTACGTGCAAAACAATAACCAAATGACATAATTGATGTTTGATATCACTTATGTTTGCTCAAAATCTTTTATGGTATATGAAGTTTTATTTTTCACTGAATGAAAGAAATTGGTCCGGTCAAATCTTGTCATCTTAGTTTTTTTTCGCCATAACTTAAGAGTATAAATGTAAAATATTATATGCGCTCAAAAAATAAAAGTATAATATGATATATTATTATGTCCATGTGTTGGTCTTGGTGTAGTTTTCACTTCATTAACTTCTTGAGACTCTAATGTTGATTTTCTTTTGTAGTACCTTTCCATTTCTAGCATATTTAAATAACATAACTAATTAATAACTTGATTCCAATACAAGCACAAGTGAGACATAATAAAAATTGGGGCAAAAATACTAAACCTAATAATATAAGTCAAAAATTGGGGGAAAAATTAAATCTCAATAATATAGTAGAACTAGAAGACAAAAATAAGAATAAAGGTAAAAACTTACAAGGGATTAATGTTTATTAGCAAAAGAACAACAACAGTTTCACCTCTTTAAGTATGATCTCAGAGAGACCAAAACTCCAACCAAGTTAATGATTGAAAATGCAGAAAAAAATAGAAGAGGTAGAAAAGCTTAATTATTTTTTTATATTGTGATTGAGAATTGAGATTGACATAGTGGTGTGGTGTGGAAGTGAATTTCTACAGTAACAGAAGGTTTTTGCAATTGCATGACAAATTCTATTAGTGAGTTTTTGACCACCAATTTTCTTTTAATCTTTTTTTCAATGTATAAAGTAGTACTACTATTTTTAACAAATATAATATAATAGTTTACATTGTTTGTCTTAAATGTATAAATTGAGTCATGTGTCGACAACCTAAAAAATTAAAGTGGGGTTTTCTTAAAATAAAAAAAAACTAAAGTGGGGTAAAACATATCAAAATATGGTATTAATGGTTAAAAAAATTGACAAAGAGTGGGGTCAGCTGACCCTAAAGGCATCTACTTGCAATCGTGCCTGATTTGACTTGGTGCAATCACAATTATGAGTTATGGTTATTATTTATGTTTATAGACAACCTAAGTCAATTCTACCTTGAAACAAAATTAAATCAATTATGCCGGTATGTAAAACTTTGACATTGAGCCCAAAATAGTTTCTTGAATTATATTGAATGGCTTGGGGATGAATGACATGGTTTCTTACCTTGAATTTTGTTAGTAATTTAGATTGCGAAATTGATTGTCCTTAATATTGCTATTAATAGGCTTAAGATTTTATTAAATGACCCAATTTTATAAAAAATATATTTTAAGCCGAGGTTTACTTTTTAGGCCCCCTGCATCTTTTTAGGCCCCAAAAATTTCAAATTTAGCATTTGTTACACGTACGGTAGATAAATACCGAACAATTTGGTAGGTACCTACCAGAGGACCATTTTGCCCATTTAAATACCAGACAGACTTCTTTTATTTCACCCTATTTTATTTTACATATCAAAGTATCTCCCCTCTTTTTATCTTCACTGTTGTCACTCACGCTTCTTCTTTCCTCCAGGTCGAGAATCACCGGAATCACTTCCTGATGCAGGAGAGTTTTATTAGTAATTTAGTAGTATTTATTATTTAGCCAAATCTTAGTAATTTTTTATTATTATTTCGTTTTATTTTATTTTGGCCCGCGGGTTTGTTATTTCTTTCATTATATAAGCAGAACTTATGTAGCTTAAGAGGCACACTTTTATTCATTAATAATATTCGAGACTTTTCTCTCAATTCTGGTGGATTCCGGAAACCCTTATTTGATAGGTTTGTTGCTTGCAACCCTATTTTCACAAGTTTGTCGCTTGCAAACTTGTTCTTTTCTATCTAGGTTTAGCGATTGTTAACCCTACGCTTCTCTACTGCGTCAGTTGGTATCAGAGCAGGTTTCTCCTGTTCTTTTTCTAACAGATCAGCCATGGGAGATCAACCGGTTACGAGGGCAGAATTTGACAGTTTAAATACGGCTTCCAAAGCTCTGTTAGATCATATGGTGGCGTTGACAGCTAAGATCAGCAACATCAACAACAACAACCGCAACAACAACAACAACCGCAACTACAACAACAGAAACAAACAGAACAGGAGATGTGAACCAATTAGGGTTCGTGGTGAAAACAATCGAATTATTGAGGATTCGAGTTCTTCAACGGTGGAGAAAATTGATTTTGACGAGATAATGTCGAATCATTGGAAGAAGCTGCAGATTTTACGTGAACAGGCCAATTCAGCTAAATCTATTGAAAAGGATCATAAAGCATTAAAGGCTGAAGTTGATGAAGATGAAAATCTCCGGCAACAGGGAGGCCTTTCAGCAAACACACCACAAGCTGAAAAACACAAGGAAGTTCAA
>Ga0228710_1000477_pt1 | contig 50637 bp, 25 predicted proteins | sample MedpolnodulmetaG_FD_177995 | JGI IMG/M metagenome (GOLD analysis project Ga0228710, IMG submission 177995) | Root nodule microbial communities from Medicago polymorpha collected in Santa Monica, California, United States - pink nodules | ecosystem: Host-associated > Plants > Roots > Nodule... | reverse complement strand
TTTTTTTTTTTATTAATATAGTCTATGTCTGAAAGTGGGTTTCCAAATTTAAGGAAAAATAACAAACTTAGTAAAATTTAGTTTTTAAAGTAAAAAATAATAGTTATGTACACTTGTGCATCTTTTTATTTAGACACTGTGCACCTTATTATTTGCACCTTCTTAGATGGTTTCTTTTGTAACTTTTACTAAAAATATGTGTTAATTTGCATTCACTTTCCTAACTTAGACCCATTTTATTATAACACTTTTTTTTTTAACAAAAACGCATTTTTCTTTTGGAACACACAAATATAAACATGAATTAAGTCAAAATGTACATAAATGTATACAAATATGTTTCATTAATTCTTTGTTTATAAATAAAGTTGGTATAAAATAGTAAATTGGGTGTAAATTAAGAACATTATGTTCAAATTTACATGTTTGTCATTTGGCTATAATTAATTTAAACTAATGGCAAGGGATTTTATGTCAAAGTGAAAAGATACACACTTTCTAACTTAGACATTAATGTTTTTAGGTTGGTATAATTTAGCAACCTTGTATAGCGGTAATTGTAATTGGTCCATGTGGATTTGACAAGCCATTTATACTAAAACCAATATAGTCATATATTTGTTGCCTATCAATGTCAAAGCCACTTACTATTTCCTACCATCTCTTCAACTCAATTCAATGTTACAAGCAAGAACTTTAGTCCTACATGACTCGATGGATTAACCTCTACAGTTGCAAAATGAGATACCCACTTCACAAAAAGGCAAGTTTTATGACAAAAATTAATTCAGTAAAAAAAGGGAAATTTGGGTATATACTCAACCAAACTCAAAAATACGAGAATGCTACCCTTAAAATAATTCATTATAAACTAACAAAATTGACGAACCCTAATCAAGTTCATAGATATGAAATTAAAACCGTTTCTTCTTCATTCTTAAGCAACATGAGAAAGTAAAATTCCATTGAAAAAAATAAGTCCAGGTGGAAGAAGAAGAAGAAGAAAAGAAGTAATAGTCACTTTGGTCCTTGAATGTGTAAGGAGTAGTCACAATAATCTTTAAATGTATCAAAATTTCAAAATAGTCTTTGATTGTCCACTTTGTTGGTCAAAATAGTCCATGAGACTAAAATAATCTATCAATACTCACAATAACTCTTTTCATGTATGGACTGAAATGACAATAAGTAAATACATATATTTATGACTCTTTTCATAAGAAGACAATTATTGCTAAAAGTTGAGTATAGTGAGATAAAAACCCAACAAGGTCACATATATTTTTATCCTTATAAACATATTGTGTGTGTTAGACACCCAAAAAGTTGTCAACATAATATTTCTTTCATCCATCTAGATAGACCATTCTTTCTCATGTATTGATGGATAATTAAATTCGGACAAAATTGTGTTAGTCCTCTATAAGTTTTCAATTACCACTTTTGATCCATACTTTTAAGTCAACTTATGTGTATCTTTCATATTTTTAAATGAAATTCCATAAAAATGTTTAAAATATTATAAGCAGTCTCTTCCAAAAAAATTAGAATTTTTTTAACATTACATAAATTAAATATAAATTTTTTAATTGTCAAAAACATAAATTGAATTCATAAAAACATAATTGACCATAACTGTCATATTTTATTTCTAGTATTGCTATTTATCAAAAACATAATCGATACGCGTTGTAATTATAAAGGAAGAAGTAATGTGTAGTTCAAGAATGAGTAGAAATCACAGCGTGTATGTGCTATAAGAAACCAATCACTAACTGCCACATCAGTTCGTGATGAGTTCGACAACACAAGTAAAACTACCTAGTTTGTGTCTAACTCACGAGTCCAATATTAAGGTCAATATTAAAAGCTTTAAACCTAAATGAGAAACTTAGAGTGTGTTATAGTTAAAGGAGGCTTGTTTTTGTAACTTAGACTATGTACTATTTTCTTGATTGATTATTTTAATTTGAATTAAAAAAATGAATCTCACATTACTTGAGAATAAGTATTTTTTTTTAAGAAGCAAAATACAATGATAGGTTCTCCCCCAAGCTTAAGAAGTGTAAAAAATAACAAGATCAGTCCAAGCACCACCCCACCTACTCACCTATCCACTTCTTAAGGTCACATGAAATTACTCCTACATTACAGAGCAATATTTCTTGTTAAAATGCAGCATGAACACACATTGCAGAGACAACAACATGTACAGCAGCTTCTGCTCCAAATAACATGGTTTGCACCAACAAAATGAAATCTCATACTGGATTACACCATAATCGATCACCTTAATTAAGAATAAGAATAGTTTATAAACATTCACATTCATATTTCTAAAAACGACGTCAATGTTCCGACCTCAAATTTGATACACCATTTTATCGAGATATTGTTCACTTGGCTTGAAATTGGAACATGACTAGTTGATTCTTTTTGGTATACATGAAAATAAAATAATCTAATCTAAATATTCCAATAAACAGAATTTGAGACATTATTAAAAGTTACATGAAAAGAGCTATTTCATAAGAGTCCCACATTGAAGGTTCAATGAAGCACCACAACACTTGGTGCATATAAAAAGAGCTGCGAGCTTGTTATATGACATATATTCAAACTTTGTTTTTGTTCTACATTGATAAAAAAATGGGATGGGATACTTGGTATAATAATTATATTTATCTTTTTCTTTGAATTTTAGTTTTTTGTTTTTGTTTATGGTTAAATTTTATTATTATAACCAAGACTGAAATGAAAAACTAAAGTCTTTGAAAAAAATTAACCAAACTCTAGTAAAATTTATTGTTAATACAGTTATAAAAAAAAAAAAGCACATGATGAATATGTCTAAACAAGGACAAATTGAAACACACAATAAGGTCACAAGTCAACCTATTGAAATTGTTACAAAAATTATTTTAGTTTTTATTTGAATACCTGATTTTAGTTTTTCTATTTGTTGCACTTGGACTTTTATTTGAGATCTGTCATGAATCATGATTTGCACATCATGACCATGCATCATTCAAGTATTTTTTTTCCTTTTCATTTTAAGTTATAGTTATTGAAATTGTTAAATGTTTCTTTTAGTAGCTTAAAATGCACACAATATTTAGTATTCATTTTCTAACATCTAAAGCAAAGTTCATTCGTAGTTTTGAAGTTTGCACAACTGCTTTCATTAGAAAGGTAGCTTAATCATGGTGCTTTGGTCAATACCTAAAGGCACATGAAATCCTGCTCCATTAATTACTGTCAGTTAGTATATTGCGAATTGAATTGTAGTAATTATTATGGCTACAGAATAAAAGTAAAATTGTTACCAACAAAATAAAGTAAAACTATGAACAACCCATTGTTTTGTTTGCCGTCTTGTGCAATGTAATTTGATTTTTTACTCCGTTGGAGTGTCTGTTCCGTTCTAATTGACAGATAAAATTCAACTCTATATATATTCAACCATTGATGAGTTGATCATACACTACAGATCTGAATCATGTTTACTCTGATCACTTTAATTTTGTCACTTTTGTAGACATTTTGCCATTTTTGTAATATTAACTTGGAGGATGTGAATTTATTCATAGATTCATCTTTTTTTAGTTTTAGCGGCATCGAATTTATGTTGTTTTCGGTTTGGTCCTCATTTCTAACTTTGAAAAATAGTTCTTGAATTCTTCAAATTTCAGACATTTTTCCCACCATTGATTTTTTTTTTTTAAAATAGTCATTGATTACACGAGTCATGTTGAATAATGAGTTAACAAGTCACTCATAATGTCATAATACACATTCTTTAAATACGACCATACTTTAGTGGTGAACTTTTTAGTTTTGTAAAACTTTTCATCAGTATTTTTAATCTTTGTAAAAAATTTCATTAACTTTTTTGTCCCTAAAAACGCTAACGAAAATTGTTATAGGAACTAAAAAATGCAGATTTTTTAAGGACTAAACAAAATTCTAAATATTTATAGGACTGCTTTTTCTAAATGACCAAAATATTTTTAAGTAAACACTTTTCAAGCTATTTCCATTCTTTTATGTAACAACATATTCATATCAATTATGTTAAATTAGACACCACAAAAGGACGAATTGATCTCAAATGGTTAATAAGCTTTACAAAAAATAAATACTGAAATAAATTCTTTGATAAAATAATTTTTGACCAGACTTTACTTAAATCTCAGTTGAACTTCAAATTACAAAAGCTCGTTAACACAAATAAATTAGACATCACATTAAAAAGAGCAAAAAGTGTGGTAGATTTTTTATTTTTTTGGGTAAAGTAAAGTGTGATAGATCTTGAAGCATGATTGGAAGTGAAAAGTACATAAGACTACGATTTTTAATTCCCCCTCTTCCCACATCCCCGTCCAGTTCATGTGTGCCTAAAGTTTTTATGGTCCATTTATAATCCAAAATCTTTACTTGAATCACACATTTACATCTAATAATGCATATTGGTACATTCCCTTAGCATAAAGTACAAATAATATAGAATATGGCCAGCACGAGAAATTTCTTAATTTACAGCTCACAGTAATTAATTAATCATATTCTTTCTTAGTATATAGTAGTAATATTTAAATAAATAATATGAACATCTAGGAAGGTGGTAGTGATGAGAATGTGGTGCTTCATGTTGAAGTTTATAGTTTGACGCACCGGCAAAACGTGTGGAAGCTGTGAACTTAGTTTTTGCCATGTGCCAGTTGCATATTAGAACAAAGAAAACCATGAAATTAAGAATTCGTTGATATTACATAAAATAACCAAAGTTTCCAATTTTGCCCATTCACACTTTACGTAGAAAATAAAATTGTGAAAGAATTTTTTTATGACAAAAATACTTTTAGTTTTGCATTGGCCTAACCGACATTTTTATAAAAAGGTACCAGTTATATCAAATCATGGGATAAATCACTAGAAAGAAAGCCAAAACACCGGCGATACAAAACACCTCCCAAATATTAAGAGGATTAAGCCACCATATATGATAGTTAAAAGCAAAATTGACGTGTTTCATCTTCAATTACAATAAGACTGAATCTTAATTTTGTCAAGAAGATGATATATATTATCCTCCTTTTGTTGGAAAACTCAAGTGTTTCTTTCTCTCTAGATAAATAAAAACAGTAGAAAATCAAATGAAAAATATCTCAAGAATGTTTTGAAAAACATCTGAACGCACCAACTTGAATAAAATGACTCGAAATACGATATGGGTTGGCCATGAAGAAGCCTAACTAGTTGTAAAAAACATTCTAAATTTGTTTGTAAAAGTCAAAATGCAGGAAAATATGACCAGCTTTCTCCAAATTACCACACCCTCCTACATAAAGTTGAGCATTAGCCAAGATCACCCTCTCCTGAATAGATTGTCATTCGTTGGAATACAATTACGAAGAAGCCGCCACACAAAGATATTTGTTTTCAGATGAGCCTCTTTATTCCAGCTAAATGAGTATTTTCAACAATGATGTTTTGATCCGCTGAGACCAAACAATTCCAAAGCCATATGTCATCAACATGCATCTCCAAAACAATATGATTTAACAAAACACAACACTTCCCAATTGATCCTCCTCCCAAACCCATAATCTCCTTCACCATTTCCAAGCCTCTCCACCCTCACCCTCACCTAATTGCTTCATCTCGGCCACTGTTACCATTTTATTATCAAAAATATAAAAAAGGCTGCCGAACCTTACCTTAAAAGTTCCTTCGTCTAATCAAGAATTCTAACAAGATAACGTTCAAGTTCCATCTCCTAACTCACACCTTAAACTACGTACTGTCGATCCACCTTCCTAGATCCACGCCAACACCATTTCTAATACTAACTAAATCATACCACCACATTAACTATGTATACTTATTTTATGATACAAGATAGATTAAAGGAAAAAATAAATTGGACTAAAATATACATTAAATTTGTACTGCTACCGTATATATTCTCTTCTACAGAAAAAAATACCATACTTGAATATTTAATTCTAAATACAATGAGAAATTAAAAAAATTTATATATAAGTTTTCTAAAATCACCTATAAAACCCAGTTTTCTAAATAAACGTATATGCTTAAATCAATTTTTATTTGAATTCATTTACGAAAATCTGTAGAACTCTTTTATTTAGGTAAAGCAAAGTTGTAGTCAACGTAGCCGTTTCAATGATGCACTGAACAAACCACATTAGTTGCCACCCTTACTTTTAATTAATCATCATATATTAGGAGCTAACGTTTTCTATAATTAAGGGCAAACAATGTGAGATAGATGAATGAGTGTCATTTAAGCATGTGTCCAAAAGAATGTAAGAGTAGATCAGAAAAAAAAAATGTAAGAATAATTTCTTCAAAAAGTAATTATATTAAAATAATACAATTTTAAGTCTTAAGCAATGTTTAATGAAAACATTATTTTTCTTTTTGACTAGAAAAAGTATTATTTATTGAAAAGTCAATTATGATTGTGTGTATTTAACATAATTTATTTATTTCGGGGAACGTAAATAATTTAGGTTTTTTTACCAATTATTTTTTTAAGAGAAAAGTGGATTAAATAAAAAAAAAAATACAGATCCAAACAGGTGATACATAGTGATAACTGAGAGAACAATATAAGTGGAATCAGACCTAATAAATCCTAACAATCAAGAAGTCATCACGAACATAATCCAATGAAGTCATGTAAGAGGGCGAAATCAGGTTGCAAGAAAAGATGAAGAGTGACCATCTGCGACCACCAACCAGGCTTGAAAAGTTGGCAAATGAACCAATTGCTAACATGAATCTGATTCACATATCATCAAATTCCTGTCATGACAACAACAAGCAACATAAGTCATTTCATGCATAAGAGTTTGAAATAAAACATAGAGAATAAAGTAGATGTGACAATGGTGTTGAATTAGAATCTATAACAACAATGTGAGAATCACATCTAAGATAGACTCAACAAATTAGAGAACCCAAACTGGTTTTTTGATATAGGTAGGGTATCTTCGCCACCAACTACATAAATTGTCCCACTTCTAGCTAAGAGGATATCTAATAGCCAAGAGTGAAGAGCACAAAACAAACGTTTACAATTATAGAAACAAATGATTATAGAAACATGCGATTACATTCCTCATGAACGTGATTATAGAAAAATGTGATTACATTCCTCGTGAACTTAACTCGATAGGCAGGATCATTGTATATTATATGAAGAGATCGAGGTTCGATCCCCGATTCTCCACTTATTCATAATATTTTAAATATTAATTTTTAGAGATTTCTCAATTAGTCTTGTATTTAATAACCATGAGAAAAATACATTTAAAAAAAAATCATTTGTCAAAAAAAAACGAGAATTGTTTTTATGTATACTTTTTAAAATATCTACCCATTTAAAACAATTTTTTTTTCTAGATTCTCATTTTTTTTTTCTATTTTTTTAAAAAAAATAGAAAATATTTTTCTTTTGACAATTACACCAAACGAGTACATTTTGGTAATAACAAGCTTCCTAGCTAAATTTTCGTTGCGTATATATAACCATTCTCACGTTCTTCTCTTCTTCCAAATCACACAAAACCTTTCTCTCTTCTCTCTTCTCCCTCAAGTCAAAAGGGTTTCATCACTCATCTCTCTAGGTAAAAAATTTCACACTACAATTCCATTTTTCTTCAGCTTTTTTTCTCTATTTCAAGATTCATTTTTTTGTGTCAATTATAGTTGAATCATGCATTCTGGATTGCAAGTTTTCAAATTTAACTTGATTTCAGTGTTTACATGTGTTTTTACTTGATGGGTCGGTTTTGTTTTTGTTATATATGAATTTTGATTGATGGGTTTGGTTTCAAAATGAGATGGATCTGTTGCAATTTTCAGTTTTGTGTGTTGTTTTGTTGATTGAATTTGAGCTTGATTTGATGTTTTTGTTGGATTTTGTTGATGGGTTTTGGTTAAGAACTTGATCTGAATTGAATTTGTAATGGATCTAATGGAATTAGTTACATTTTTGCATTGAAAATGTGAAATCACATGCATTTAGTTCATTGTTCTTCAGTTGGTGATAGATCTGATTTTGTGAGATTGGTTTGAATGGTCAACTTATAGTCATGCTGATTTTTTTTAATCAAATCATATACCTGTGCATGTGTTTGTGTTAGATCTGTATTTTTGGAATCTGTTTAATGGTTTCATGTGCTATACATGTCATTTTCATGTTATAGATCTCATGATCTGATTCGATATTTATTTTTAATGCAAAAGAAACCAACATGGTGTTGGTTCTGAATGAGAGAATGGGATATGCACCGCACCATTAGTGTAAACTAGTTTTACATTGACGTCCAATCAGAATCAAATTGAGTTTACGTGGCAACATCATGAATTCTCATTGGTTGTCGGTGTAAAACTATTTTACTCTAACGGTGCATATTCATTAATCTCGATGTGGATGCATGTGTTTTTTTTTATTTTTTAAATGTAGTTTAGATGGCCAAGAAAGTCAAACTTTTAAGATTCTCTAATGAAGGTTGACAATAGGCCGATGCATGTTATGATGTATCAAAATGATTTTGATCTACAATTTGAACTCATTGAGATAGAATTGAACCTTCATTATGTAAATTTTTTGGTCTATTCTGGATGTATTATTTCTCCAAGATGATAATAGATTAGTAGCTGGAAACTGTGATCATGGCTATATTATGCAGTGTTAGTGCTAATTGATAGAATACATGTTAATTGTCATTAGAGGGTGTCAATGTCAAAGGGGCTTCTTTTGTATGCTTTTGTTATTACTGATCCGTTTGAATCTTGATTTGGATAGGTTAATTCAAAAAGCAAAATGGTGAAGATTTGCTGCATTGGTGCTGGATATGTCGGTGGTCCAACAATGGCAGTCATTGCACTTAAGTGTCCATCCATTGAAGTGGCTGTTGTCGACATATCTAAACCCCGCATTGCAGCCTGGAACAGTGACCAGCTTCCAATCTACGAACCTGGCCTTGATGATGTTGTAAAGCAATGCCGTGGCAAGAACCTCTTCTTCAGCACAGATGTTGAAAAGCATGTCTTTGAGGCTGACATAGTGTTTGTCTCTGTTAACACTCCGACTAAAACTCAGGGTCTCGGTGCTGGCAAAGCCGCAGATTTGACTTATTGGGAGAGCGCAGCTCGTATGATTGCCGATGTCTCAAAGTCTGACAAAATTGTCGTTGAGAAGTCAACTGTCCCTGTCAAAACTGCTGAGGCAATAGAGAAAATTTTGACTCACAATAGCAAGGGAATCAAATTTCAGATTCTATCAAACCCGGAATTCCTTGCTGAGGGAACCGCAATCAGAGATCTTTTTAATCCGGACCGTGTTCTTATTGGAGGCAGGGAAACCCCTGAAGGCCTGAAAGCTGTTCAAACATTGAAGAGTGTTTATGCTCATTGGGTTCCTGAGGAACAGATACTAACCACAAATCTTTGGTCTGCTGAGCTATCTAAGCTCGCTGCTAACGCCTTTTTGGCTCAAAGGATTTCATCTGTTAATGCAATGTCAGCACTTTGTGAAGCTACCGGTGCAAATATTCAACAAGTGGCTTATGCTGTTGGCACTGACTCAAGGATTGGACCCAAGTTCCTCAACGCTAGTGTTGGTTTTGGTGGATCTTGCTTCCAGAAGGATATCTTGAACCTTGTCTACATCTGTGAGTGCAACGGCCTTCCGGAGGTTGCGGAGTACTGGAAACAAGTTATCAAGATTAATGATTATCAGAAGAGCCGTTTTGTGAACCGTGTAGTTGCATCTATGTTCAACACGGTTTCAAACAAAAAGATCGCTATTCTTGGATTCGCATTCAAGAAGGATACCGGTGACACAAGGGAGACTCCCGCCATTGATGTGTGCCAAGGGCTGCTCGGCGATAAAGCCAACATAAGCATATTCGACCCACAAGTTACTGAGGACCAAATCCAGAGGGATCTATCCATGAACAAGTTTGATTGGGACCATCCAATCCACTTGCAGCCAATGAGTCCAACAACTGTGAAGAAAGTGAGTGTGGTTTGGGATGCATATGAAGCAACAAAAGATGCACATGGTATCTGCATTCTGACTGAATGGGATGAGTTCAAGACACTTGATTACCAGAGGATTTATGAGAACATGCAAAAACCAGCATTTGTTTTTGATGGAAGGAACGTTGTCGACGCTGAGAAGTTACGTGAGATTGGTTTCATTGTTTACTCAATTGGAAAACCATTGGATGCATGGCTCAAGGACATGCCAGCTGTGGCATAAAATACATTTGATCATTTGATTCAACAATGAAAAGTCAAGTACTGAGGCACTGAGTTTGATTCTTTAATATTTTTGTAAGATTTTTGTTTTTTTCTCTTTTGACTTTTTCATTTTCCCATAGTAGTTGATATAAATGAGTATACATCATGGGAATGTTGGAAGCTTTATGTTTTAATTACTCTGTTTTTGTACTCTCATCCATTTCTATATGGCTGTTATGAATGTACTTTTGTTTCATTAAATAATTTACTCTTATTTTTAGATTGGTGCAAGTTTTGAAATATTGTGAAAATTATTTTGGCTTAGTATTATCATGAAAGGAAATATGAGAAATGAATGTCATTCCTCACTAATAATCTCATTGAGATTTGAGATGGAATTCTATTGTATTAAAGTTGTTTCAAATGAGGTCACAAATTCCTAATTAAAGCAAGATTTTCCCTAAGCTTATTATATCATATTAACCATAAAGAGCTTGACTTGAGTATTTTGAAATATGATTTGATTATGAGAAGTCTGACAGAATTCAGAAAAAAAGTTATGGAGGCTAATGAGATGTATCTTATTTGGATACTGGAAGAAGAATGAACAGTCTGAAGAAACAAATGAGGATAAGTTTCTATTCCTAGACCACATAAGATGCATCTTGATGCCATAAACCCCTGGTTTGTAAATTCTCATCCATTGGAAACTTATTATGGATGGTGAATTTGGAAGGCTAAAGAAACACCACCACATATGATGACTATCACCGTGAGAGTCATCATCAATGTTGATTTACGAAATTGACCTTGGATTCGATCTGAAATCAAATATCAGTGTTGGAGAAGTTGAACATGAACAAGTATTGTGTGTAGATCATAAGGTTAACTGGTTTATTTCTCAATTCATTTGTGTTGTATATCTTGGTCTGATTGAAGATATCAAGAAGCTAGTCTTGCCTATCAATCTCTGTCTTGATAGGCTCATTTGGTCTAGAACCAGTGATGGTGATCTAACCTGATGATTTTTACCACTTCCACTATACTACTCATACAACTTCTTGGGGAAAATTAATTTGGAAATCTTTCATTCCTCCTTTCAAGTATTTCTTGCTTTGGAGATTTCTTCATAATAAGTTTCCAATGGATGAGAATTCGTCCCACCTTAGGAGGTCTACCGACTTTGAAGCCACTGTTGATTCAAACCTTCGTACATTCATCAATAAGTGTAACCCTTTCATTCACTGAAACCCATAAAGTTGTGTCTTTGTTCATAAAGTGTCAACGTTATGTCAAGTATGCACCAAACACATGATATGATAAAATAATGCTATCATATTTTTTATCATGTGTGAACCAAACACATGATATGATAGATGTTTATCCTGCCATTATCCTATCATATCATTATCCAACTTTTTATCATATCCTATTGATATTCTATCATGTACACCAAACTGGCCTTCGGGTTTAGAGAACGATACCATGGTCATTCAACAACTGTGAAAAGATCCGTACCAATGGCCATCTCTACCATCCATTTATCAGCTAGTTTAAACCTACCCTACTTAATAGACTTTTGAATAGCTTTCCGGAAGACAATACAATCAGTCCTGTCGTGGTTGTAAAAGTTGTACCATTTGCAATATTTGATAAGCTTTTATGATGTCAAAGGTGTATTCCATTCTATCTTTGGATGAACTTATGACCTTCACTTTGGCTGACCTCAAGGAATGACATGTATAACTTTTCCTTTTTCATGATCTCAGCCATTAGGATATATGTTGTTAGATTGGCTATTATGTCTCTTTTCTTTCTCTTAAGTGAATTGTTTTATGTGTGCTCCTCATGAACCAGTTTGTTTTGATCATGCATTTAATGGCCTTTGATGCACATTCAGCGTTAGGAAATTATATTTAGCATACTCAAGTCATTTTTTTTAACTCTTAAATGAAGTCATCAGCCAATTCATCCACTTTGTACTTTAAATTCATTAAATCGATTTTTTGTAGCCTCGCGTTGAGGCCAATAGAACCTGTCATGGAAACACTTTTCCATGTATACTCATGTTTGTATCGAGTTTGGTAGGAGAGTGGAATACCATGCAAACACTATTGTTGTCAATGATAAAGGGAACATATGGAGTTTGTGAAATTCATTATTTCCCTTACTGAATTGTGCAGTAAATACTCCAATGTTCTCCATCATTGATTTGACATCTTTCCCTAAACAAGGTAGCAAAATCAGAGTAAGTTATCCTATACAAAGACCTATCCATGGAATTTAGTTGTATTCCAAAGTATCTCTTGATAGTATCAACTATGATGTTGGGATTCATCAATTACGGTTTTGAAGGTCTTTACTTGACTGCAACTAGTTGGCACCATACATTTTCTTGGCAATTTGGAAACCTTGTTGAGCTTGAACCTAAGGTGGGGAATGGGGGGTATTTCCCATGGATACTCTTGGTTGGAATAACTGTGGTTTCTCCAAGGAGCTCCTGGAACCAACAAAGTGTTATATTGGCGAATTGGATTGGGAACCCATGGTTGTTCACCACCATAACCCAAGACAGACGTATGTGTCTTCAAACCCACCAGAGGTGGTAAAGGTACATCACATTGTGACAGGTATGTTGTAGGATTAGCTAGTATAAGTGCATAACTTACCTATGGCTGTTGAATCAGATAATCTACTGTGTAAGACATGGTGTTTGCTTGTCTAATGTTGCCATAAGGGGAGACTTACGGCATACCATTTTGTCCTTCCAGTTAAGGTGACCTCCTTGCCATATTTTTTATTTTTAGCAAAAAGAGGTTGGAAGCAAAGAGCAACCAACCAAAACTATATTAGAAGAAGAAAGAGAAATTACAAAAGGGATGGGACTAGGCCGAAACTCCCAAGGTCAAGAAATTCTAAAGTTAGTCCAGCCCAACTTGTTTTTTACAAAAGAATCTAAGATGAAATCAGGAACTTCTTGACAGCAAAACATAGAGTTTAAAGATAAGTCATAATTAGCCAAAAGGTCAGCTACCTAGTTTCCCTCTCTGAAGATGTGAGTTACCATACAATATTATCCTTGCCATATATACATGTCTAACTTGAATATTATCCTGGTTGTATCTATCAATCACCAATGGGTGTCCTCCAAGGTTAGTCGCATCAAAAGTACTAGGTTGAGAATTATAAGTACAAGGTACTTGTTGTATAGGTATTAGCTGAACCTGTTGAGGTCTTACCAATGTAATGATTGGCTGGCTTTTCTTAACAACACTTGTGATACCTTGATTCCAGGGTCGTTCCTACAAAAATGGAGGCACGATTCTCAAATAAAAATAGGCTCCTAGTCAAAATAAAAACACAATTTTTTTAAAAGAGCAAAAAAGAAATTATAATGTTTGTTGTTAGAGCTTATTGGAAGAAGAGGAGATAGTATTTAGGATATAATAAACCTCAAATCCATAAAAATTAGGCAAAAAAGAGGCCCTAATATGTTGGAAAAAAAATTAAATGATAAAAAAACAAAAATCAGCTCTCACAAGAGTTAAACTAGAGTACAAGAGTTTAACATCTCCATGTTTTACCATTAAGGTCATGGTTTCCATGTTGTAAACTCTTCAATGCTATTGGTATATATTAAAATCTTCAATGCATTATATATATATATATATATAGAAAAAAAAAAATAAAAAAATTGGGCCCTAAAATTGGGGAGGCCCAACTCAATAGAGCTGTTTGCAACTCCTCATGGACAACCCTACTTGATTCCTTTGAAATATTTGCGGGGTGTTGGTGATAGAATTGTCACTATAATTGAATCATTTGGCCTCAAACTCCTTGTTTTGTTGCACCTCGTTATGAACCATGGATTTAAAAATGCCAACAAGTTGTTGAGAGACTTGATACATGATATCATGTATCCCTATGTCAATATGTTTTCTAATGAAATGTGTTGTCATTACTATTGGAGTCTTAGGTAGATCATGGTGCCTCAAAAACACTAGGAGGAGCCACATATATTGGCATTCCTAATGCCTGTGAAGGATAAACCATTGCTTGTCCTTAAGCAATTAGCTTAGGTAGAAAGAATTTTAAGACAAGCATTTCATCAAAGTCGAAAGAATAAATCTCCAATTGCATGTGTAAATATTAGGAAAGTTCAACAAATAATGAATCTTCATCTTAAGTTCCAAATTAGAGACTTGGACACTCACCTTTTAAGGTGATTCCTCTTAATTGTTTTAAAGATTAAATCCTATCCATAGTTTTGACTATACATTTATTTTTATATAATTTCTCTTGTGGAAACTTGCATTAATCAAGAATACTTTTTTTTTTATAGCAAAAATTTAGTTTTTGGCCAAAAGAAATTTATTTTTGATTAGCTTCCATTAGAAAAAAAAATGACCGTGTGAGGGTCACCTTAAGTTTTCTTCATTTCAACCACCTAGTTTAACAAAAATAAAACAAATCAACCAATAAAAAGTTGATACCAAAATTTACGGCTCTAATAAAAATATAAATTATAGATTCAGTCTCAGATTTAAATTCGACTAGTTTTTGAAGTATTTTTTGATACGACTATGACACCATCCTATCCTATCTTTCAAAATTGTCTTTATAATAAAAAGAGATTTGATTTTAACATTTTTTTTGACATATTTTTAGGAAAAATATATTTGTTCAACCATTTTGTAATAATTTTTGAACAACTTTTTTTCAATCTTTTCCCTAAAAAAAAAATTCTTTTCAATCTCTCTATACTGTTTTTTATCAATAAAGAAAGAAAAAAATTGTCTTAAAAATTATCATTAAGTAGTTTTACAATTGAAGATTTTTTTTTAAAGGAATTATTGAAGAATTATTAAAAGTGCAATTAATTGAAAGAGTCCTTGTCCTAACATTCTTTGTATTGACTTAGTTAGTATCATCCTTAAACTCCTCACTCAAAAACCCTCTCTCTCTCTCTCTCTCATACAAACAACTCAACACAAACAGAAAAACAACCCGAGTAACACTCACACTCAGCTGAATGGCCTCTCACCACCACTACAACCACCATCACAGCCACCACCAACCTCCTCCACCAACGCCACCTCTCCCAACCCATTGCTACTGCACCTCCTCCTACCCATGCCACACCCCCACACCACAACCACCCCATCTTTCTCCACAACACGACCACCTCGTACAAACCATTTCCTCCATCCTTCTTTCTCCTCAACTCAACCACCTCGTACACCACAATCTCGTACACAACAACCTCGTACACGACAACCTCGTACACCACCCCAAATCACAAACCCTTCATCAAAATCACCAATCTACACTCTCTTCTCTCCTTCACCGCATTGAATCCCTTGAATCTTCTCTCAATCAACATCAAACCCATCAATCTCAATCTCTCCGTCATTCCGCGGCACGTGTTATCCAAACCCATTTCCGTTCTTTCCTCGTTCGTAGATCAAGAACACTAAGGAACCTTAAACTACTTGCATCTATCAAATCCTCTTTCATTGCTATTAGATCTTCGTTTTCAACGCATACCCATTTCGATTTTCCAGCTCTTTCTCTCAAAGCTGTTAACTTGCTCATCAAACTTGATTCAATTCAGGTAAATTCAATCTTGGGTATTTTTCATTTATGTTTAGGGAATTTTATATTTTAATTATACCCTGAAAATAAAAATTTGAATTTGGTTTTAGGGTTTTCATACAAATTACAATGATTGTGAATGGGAACTGATTTTATTTTATTTTGAATTTTTTAGGGGATTTTCTCTTTTATTTATGCCATGAAAATGAAAATTTGAAATTTATCTTTAGGGTTGTGATACAATGATTATGGATTGCAAAAGAGATTAATTTCTATGCATTGATGGTGTAAAACTTTTTTACACGTCAATCCAATCATGTGAAATAGATATTTTTAGCTGTATTTTATGAACTAACTTTAAAAAGTGGCATCATTGAGTGATTTGATTAGGTACATGTGTAAAAATGTTTTACACTGTTGGTGTATACAAACTAAATTCATTGCAAAAGGTCAGTTAATAGATAATGAGATTGATTTGTATGCACAGAGAGTGTAAAATATGTTCACATGTGCATCCTATCAAATCATGACAAATAGATATATGTAGAGATGAACTAACCTAAAAAGCAGCATTATTGAGTGATTTAATTGAATGCATGTGTAAAGAAGTTTTACAATGTTGGTGTATATAAATTGAATCCATAGATAATTGGTTCTATTTTATTTTGTATTTTTTATTTTTTGAGGAGTTTCCTCTATTATTTGTCTTGAAGAGAAAAGTTTTGAAATTTGGCTTTAGGACTGTGATACAATGATTGTGGATGGGAAAAGGTCGATTAGTAGAGATTTGGTTCAGTTTTTGGACTCAATTGAAGAGGTTGCTGCGAAAAAGCGTCTGCATTATGTTAAAGCGGTAAAGAGTTCGAGGTCGGGTCAGAAAGTTCAGAGACCAAGAAAACCAGAAAGTGATGATGAGAAAAAGAAGCTGTTGAAGAATTTGAGGGGGAGAGTTGAGAAGATTAGCAAATTGTGTAAGGTTTATGGAGATGATGGGGAAGGTTTAGAGAATGAGGAGAGCATTCATGATCATGATGATGATTACGATGACGATGGAGTAACTGATGTTTTGATTGGCAGAAGGGATGGGAACAAAAATGGTGTCTTTGTTCAAAGGCAAGTAATTCAACCTAGAGTGAAGAAAAGTGTGAGATTTGCAGAGAATGGTAATGTTTGTGAGGTTTATAGCACAAGAACTTGTGAATCAGATGGAAGTTCCTCAAATGATGACCAAGGCGAGGTTTTGGAGAATAGAAAGTTTGCAGTTGTAGATGTTGTGGACTCTTCTCAGGGTGTTGAAGATGACGAGGAAGTGCTGGTGGAGGACAGTGCAGGATCAACGCGTAGTAGCGATGACGGAGATATAGTGAAAGAGCAGTTTCAAGCACACCAAGAGAAGATTCTGTTCTCTGCTCCATTGCCACTTAAAATGGAAAGCAGAACTGATTTGAAGAGTAAAGGCGTGAAAATTTTGACGTGAAATGTCATGACATTATATTCATGTAAGGCTTTGTTTACCCTTTGATTTGTAATGTTTGATGGTATTCTAGGAGAATTTGATTGAACTTAGATTGTTTGGTAATTGGTAGAGTTCATCTGTGTGTCTAATTGGCATTTGGTTCTATAAATGGATTTGCTATCTTCCACTTCAATTGTTGTTAATTAGTTTCAGTCTCAGAGTTTCAGCCCTTCTCAACAATCATCGAGTTAATTTAATTTGTTTTTTTAAATGTTAGTAGAATTGAATTGTCACATATAATCACAACTTTGGAATAGGCTTACTAACCTTTTAATAGATTCTTCTCAACAAAAAAAAAAAATCTTTTAATTGGATAATATTAGTTACTCAAGTCAAGTGTATAGCAAATGTGAGTTAAAAGTCCTACATCGGTTTGAAAAGCGGAGGTTGAACATTTTATAAGTGAGCATATGAAACTTGGCACATTGTCTATACAATTTTGTGTGCTTTTTTCTTCTCATAAGGAGTTCTGTCCTATGAAAAAGGCTCTAATTCTAATCATTTTAATCATATCCACTTAATCTGTTTCAATCTCTTTTGTGCAAAAATGTGTGTATGGTCAAGTTATAGAGAGATGACAAACAAATTGTGCACCAAGATATAAGCATTTGTGTACAAATTGTTTCAACAGAAGAAGAGCAGGGAACAAGGGAAAACTTTGAACTCTGTACAAACTATTTTTTTTAACCAAAAAAGTCTTTATAAGCTATTCTACTAAAATAAGCTGCCAGCTTTTGAGCATATCATAGACTATTTTCACAATCTGTTCCAAACACTTGCATAAGTATTTATGTCATAAGATAGATCTATATTTTTTACAATCAATTGCAATGTCATCCCTCCGGGCAGATTAAACACCAAAAAGTCTCGTATTATTTGAAAATCGAGACTCTCTTAACCTACCAAGGCACCTTTTAACTAAGGCCAAAATCATGATTGACTCGCACTAGACGTAAATTGACAACAAATACAGTACTACCAATACAAAAACAACAAAATGCATTATCAATGAAATAACAACAATAATTAAGACTACCATTTAGATTATTCCTGGAGCTGGATAGTTCAATTAAATTAGAAAAAGAAAAATATTAATCTAACTACTAATATTTCTTATTTAAAAAAAATCGATTATATTATTTTTGAGAAAAATTTAGATCTTTTATTTAATTTATTTAAACTTAAAGACCTTGAAAATTAAACTGGAAAAAAATAAATAAAACATTGAACTAATATTGCAGAGTCCTCAATAAAGAGGACCCTTTCAAAAACTAGCGTATGCCGCTAATTGTGACACTAACACGGTATTCTTTAGTAAAAGGCGAAAGAATAATTCGCTATGTCATCATCACACGGCTCCGTGAGATTTTGAAGGAGATGTCCTTTCATTTTATATGTAAGCAGCTTAGTTTCACTTCTTCACTAGACGATGTGGAACTTTAGTCTGAAGACACTTAGACACCCAAACACTTGACTCCTTCCCTTTCTTTCTACGCTCTAATCCCTTTAGCGGTTTAACAAAATGACATAATTCAATGTAATAAAATGTATCGGTGTCAGACGTATCCCACACCTGGACACACCTAATCCGAGGGGTAAATGTGCTTCATATAGTAATAACGATTAGAAACTCATTGAAAACTAAAATGATTAACATTCCATGTGGACTAAAATGAACAATTAACTTTTAAGATAAAACAACTCTAGAGCAGTATCACAAAAATTCAAACCAGCACACTTTTTTATTCTTTTCCCAAATGCAAAAATTCAAGCATTTTATCAAACAGCTTGTGCACAATGATGACGATGAATGTTCATACATAGTAAAAAACACTCAAAAAAGATGCCTGAAAATGGCTTATTATGATAACATTAAATGAAATAACAGAATGATGCGACATACTACCAACTACAGAAACAACATAATGCAGAAATGAAGGTATACTATGGCAAGTCAACTATTTGCAAAACTGCAAAAACAACTTTAAGCCTCATTTAAAAAAAAAGCATTGAACTGATATCGCAGAGCCCCCAATAAAGAGGACCCTTCCAAAAACTAGCGCATGCCGCTAATTGTGACGCTGACACGGTATTCTTTAGTAAAAGGCGAAAGAATAGTTCGCTATGTCATCATCACACGGCTCCGTGATTGTGAACAGGATAGGTCCTTTACTTTAATAAGAGAGCAGCTTAGTTTCGCTTATGAGTTAGCCGATGTGGGACTTTGTATTCTCTGTATCTCCAACAGTACCACAGGCAACTCTTTCTTACCATGCCTTATAAGCTAGCATAAGGAAGTACCACTCACTTTCTCATCTTTACTTCCATTTTCATTTAAATTTCTTTGCCATATTGCCAATTTTTTATGTAAGGATTTGTATATACACTAGTGGCTATAAGATACTCAGCAAAGAGACTTGGAAGCAGTAGTTTAATATAGTTTTAAAAGGATAAGCAATCACTTTTACTTTCACATTTTCATCTACATTGTTGTAAATAATATATTTTTACTATTATTAACAGTAATGTTTATTATTAGTAGTAATTTTGCAATTGGATCATTAGTTTATTAGTCAGATTCATTAGGTTAAAATATCTTATACGCACACACCAGTGGTTGTACATTAATTATAACTCTAAGTTCAAATATAATATTCAGTTTTCACATGCTTCAAACTCACTCTCATTTCTTCATATATGTCTAATTGAACTTTGGTTTTGTAAATAGATTTGTAATGTTTCACTTTAATTGTTGTTTATTCGTGTCAGACTATCATCCCTTCTCAACAATCATTGAATTATTTCCATTTGTTTTCTGAATGTTTGTTGTAATCAATTATCACGTGAAAATCGCAACATTAAAATAAGGCTTACTAACCTTTTAATCGGTTAATATAAGTTTATGAATCCACAGGAAAATATTGAATTGTGGAGCTATGATATGAAGTCATGAATCAGCATATACTTGCATTGAGGATAAACATTTCAAAGAATGAGTTCCTTGCTTCAAAAAGAAAGTATGGTAATATTGTATAATTGTTGGATTTTCATGCATTTGCATTTCATTCTTAGCATGCACTGTGCTGAGTTTGGAACTATATAAATAAAAAATAATTGCCTTTTCAAAAAATATATATAACAGGCGATCGGCTACAAAATCCTTCACTCGATAACAGTTCTACATCACTTGGTGATTTTTAACTAGTAAAATGTATGTGTTTGCAGATAAAACTAGCTGTTGAATAAAAATCAACTCATAATCTTGTATTATAGAAAGCATGAGTCTCTCTGCATTGACAATAGAGTCATCTTTGGAATATTCGCTTTAGTGTTGAGCTAATTTGAAGCTACAAGTAGTGCGGCAGAAGTTGCTATGCTAAAGAAATTACAGGTATGGAGTATCACCTCTCATCACTTTTCATTTGCACGCAATAAAACTTTGGGTTCATGAGGGTAGCTTCTTCAGATCCATCCTTGCAACACCCTTATTTTCTGTGCAGTGTTGCAACAAGATAGCTGACAAAATTACTAGAGCAGAAAGCCATTGTTTAAGCAAGATAGTATTCAAAATGTTCAACCCCACAATTCTTCTATACAAGTAGGAGTGATCCACATATCTCTCCACATTCAGCATATCAATCATTTCCCTTCAGAACCCTTTTTTTAACACCAAAAGTCCACTTTATATTGCAACCTCATTATAAAAAAACATTGAACTAACATTGCAGAGCCCTCAATAAAGAGGACCTTCCAAAAATCAAGCATATGAATGCATCATCATATTATTATGGAGATTTTGAGCATCATCATTACAATATCAAAAATCAAATAAAATAGTCGACTTAAAGATAAACCAACTAAAGTTATTCAAGTTCTAACAACATAAAATTGGTTTTGAGTTTATAATTAGGGAATGCCACTACTCTAGTATGTTTAAATATGCATACATAATGGGAAGTTATTGCTTTCCCAAATAAAGCTGCGGCTTCGAGAATGTCACTTTGCAGCTGTTCCGTAATAGATGAATGCGAAGTAAGGAAACACACATCTCTCATTGTCCTATCTTCAACACAACATAACCTGCAACGATTCCAATCATGAAGGAGTGAAATTATATCAAAATCATGGAGTGAATAAATACAACAAGGTACTAGAAAATTGAAAAGACATGATGCAGAAACAATTTAACATGTACCTTTTCATAGTGTTCATGCTATCTATAGCAACAGTATATTAGGTATCTCTTTATATTCATACCATATACACCCCATTTTTCATATGAGTACCACATTGACAGGGAGTCTCACATATTATAAATTATTCTTATTTAATTGTCAAGCAAGACATCAAACAACTATTCATATGCAATCTTTATTACTCTAATCTAAAGATTAAATAGTAATATACAATTTTTTTTTCCAAATGTATAAGCTAGGATCGGATTTTGAATCAAATGATTAAAGACTTTAAATATCTACGATTTGTGCCACACGTTGAGACAAAAAATATATTTCCGCAGCTTTAAACAAAATAAGATCAAATTTAACTCGTAAGGTTTGTCATTTTTCTGGTCCACATACATACACACCGTATGTGACTCTTCTTCATGCTAGAACTTGACGAAGACTTCACAAAGTCTTTGAATAAATAATGCCACGATAAATTAAAAAATGGCGTCGCTATACAATAATGGAAAAACTACAAACTAACTATTTTGTTAGCTAGTTGACGACCATTGACTTGACTACACCATCTTGCACTCAACTGATTTTTTTATATGTTGGATTTAAGATTGGGATAATGGTACTCGTGTACACACTGAGAGACTCATATTATATGCATCTCTTATCTTCAATATATATGTAAAAGAGTACTTAGCTCTCCCTAATCTAACACTTCTGTTTTTTGTTTCCTCAAAGGTTACCTCCACCGTAGGTAATTCTATTTGAAGTGTTTCAAACATTAAATGGGAGCACCTGTAAATCAAAAGTTAATAAATTTATTTAATGGACCGTATTAATTCAAATATTCACTTATAATCCAATTGGATCTGCAAACTTATAGCTGTTGATCAATTTATAGTTTGAAAAGTCCAATTTAGGTGGGTTAATTTAACTTCTTAAAAAAAAAAATATTAGTTTGAAAAGTCTCATACCATATCATGGAAAAAAACGATATTAATTTCTTTAAAATTTTGATCATAATCAAACATAGGAAGGCCTAACTTACTAGAAAATTCAAGATATATTCAAACAACAACTTTTCTGCAGTGCTAAAATCATTTAGTTTTGATATTGTATATGTTTACACTTTATATTTTGCTAAATATAAACTTTGAGGTTTTGACATGAATAGGACCGTGGTCTTGGATTCCCAATCTCAGAGAAAGGATGTTCCTGAGTATTTGGCCTCGCTGAGGCTGTGCTATCCTTGTAGGTGTGGGATCTTGTGAAAGGCAAGTCAATTTCTTCATCACTCATAAACTGCGAGAATTGTAGTCCTTTCATATGTGTTCCGTCTTTTTGGGCCTTAACAAATTGGCTACCTTCATCAGTCTCCACCAACCGCAACGCAAACTCTAAATCCCCAACCACTTGACTCATCGAGGGCCGTTGAGTCCCATCATCATGCAAACAACTCAATGCCAACTTGCAATAATGTTCCAAACACTCATCCCTGATAGAATCCCTTAGGAATGGGTCCACTATTTGTTTAATTGCCACACCTTCATCGAAACATCTTTGAAACCAACAAACTAGACTAGCTGTCTTCTTGTCTAAATCGCGAACCAAAGGTGGCCTAGCACACAACACCTCAAGAAGCACCACACCAAATGAGTACACATCAGATTTCAGAGTAAGCCTTTGGAGCATGTAGTACTCAGGATCTAAATACCCAAGGCTCCCCTTCACCATCGTGCTAACATGGGTAGTCGATATCCCCGTGGGTCCTACCTTAGATAACCCAAAATCGGAAACCTTAGCCACCCATTTGTCATCCAACAATATATTGGTACTCTTCACGTCACGGTGTATTATTTTGTGTTTTACCTCAGCATGAAGATAATGCAGCCCTCTCGCTGCACCCAATAGAATATCAAGCCTCTGCTTCCATGGTAGGGGTTGGTTATTGGAGCCATAGAGATACTCACAAAGAGTACCGTGCTGCATGAACTCATAAATCAAAATCATCTCTGTGTCGTCGTTGCAATATCCCACGAGGGAGACCAAGTGAATGTGGCGAAGCTGGGGGAGCAACTCAATCTCGTTCATGAACTCATTGGCACCTTGTTGAGAGCCTGATTTAAGGCGTTTTATCGCAACAGGAGTGGATCCATCAATAAAACCTTTGTACACGTTGCCAAACCCTCCAACTCCGATGATGAAAACATCATCGAAGTTGTTTGTGGCTGCTCTGATCTCTGCAATTGTAAAGTAGCGGCACAAATGGAGCGGCAAGGATGGTAACTCTATGTTCTTTGTCTTTGACAAGTTATCTGCCGTGGCATTGTGAAACCTTCTCCTTAGCCAAAAAACTATGATACCCACCACAATTGCTAGCATCAGGCCTGAAACTGCAATTACAACAACAATAGTTGTGGTGATCTTAATTTCTTTTGACGATTGGGTAGGAAATGCTTGATACGGGGGAGATAGATCAATGGATTTTGATATTGGTCCTGCAAGATTTTTATTTTCATCACTTACTTTTAAAATCTCAATTCCATTAAGAGTGACATCACTGTATTTTGTGAAAATAGTTTCTGGTACTCGTTGAAGCTTGATTGAAAGATTAACTCTTTCAATTTTAGAGCTTAATCCTTCTTGAGAGTACAAAGGCACAGCATAATCCTTATGAACAGGAGCCATAAGAGCACCACTCCACCTTATCACATCCGCCTTTTCTTCAACCAAAGTGTTATCTATGAATATCTGAAAGACTCTATCACCTTTATTCTTGATATGCCAATCAAACTCACAAAAATGTAACCTTACCATATAAGTGAAAGAAGAATCAACTTCAAAATTCCAAGTTACATTGTAATCCTCTGTCGCATCCATTCCATAACTTCTTGCAGTAAAGTAAACAGCTTCTGGTGCAGTGTAATTTGGAATGGTATTGTTTAAATAGTTTAAATGAGTTTCATCATAAACACATGATACACTAAGTGGATATTGTTTCTCCAAGTAAAGAGGAAAATCATTGTCCCAATTACGAAACATACCAGTATCTTGGTTTGGTGGAACTTGATTTTCACCAACGTTGACTCTATAAACAGTTTCCAAAGCTTTGTCGTTAAGAATCTGGTATTCTGTGTTGTCTAAGCCTAGTAAATTTAAATGATAGTTCTTGTCATCGAGATCAGTGTAATAGAGAAAAGAAGGCATTGAAACAATCTCAATTCCGTTGACGAAAGCATAAGTGTCTGATTGATTTGTGAATTTGGGAATGAAAGTTATGTTTAGGTTCTCACCTGGTTCCTTTGTGATGCAATATTCTTTGGTGATTGTCTTGTTATCATTTTGAAGCCAAAGTAAAGGGTTAAAGTCTTTAAGAAGGGTTATATTGTTTCCTAATTTGACTGTGAAAAGGGCATTGGAGGTTTCAAAGTTTTGATATGATGTTGGGTAAAAATGGAGGCGAAGAAAAACGGTATTGCCTACGCCGTCAATGTCAATAACGCTACTAGGAAATGAGACTGTGAAATTGGAAAAAGAAAGTCGTGCGGAGGAAAAAGGGATTCGTTTAACCAAATCAAAGTTAGGAATAGCTTTGGCTTTGACAGATGAGAATTCGGTTTGTGGTTCAATGATAGAGAACAGTTTTGTGTCATCAATGTCCCCAACCCAGGTTCGGTTTTCAAAGGTAGTATCTATGGAGTGGCCACAATTCACAGCTAAACTATCATATGAGCTAACCAATAGATGAAGGAGACAGAAAATAATAGACAGTAAGGTTATTTTACTATTGTTGTAATACTAGGGAGTTGGACATAACTAAAGAATATTTGTTGTAGTGAGTTTGCCATGAAGAAGGTGCATTTATTGAGTTCGAACGTATATTGGACGGGAAAATAATGTTCCAACTTTCAACATCAAAGTGACAATCAAATATACGGTGTTTACCAAAATTACTATGGTTAGTATGAGTGGAATTCTTAAGCAAAAGTTTGGGTTCCAACTTTATAGATGACAAAAATGTAATCGGAATTAGAAACTCCAATAAAGATGAACAATTCTTTCTAAAAAAAAAGGATTGTCAATTCTCGCAAAGATTAGTCATTAGCAAATGCGATAGATACTTCACACCATTAGTTTGATTTAAAAAAATATAAATACATGTGGTTGTTTTCGTGCATTATGTTTGAAATTCATTATGGATTAGATGAAAATTTGTAAATGAAAGATAGAGATAAAAATATGTGGTATAATAATATATGATATCTTAATTCAAATAATAAATCGTAGTTATTTTGGTCAATAATGAGCTCACGAATTGTTAAAAAAAAACTTGACTTCAATTAATGGATGAAATAATTTTCGATCACAATTTATTTACCTTAGAGACCCTACTCCGGATTACAATGCCCTTTCTTTTGAGACTCGGATGTTAACACCCAAAAAAGTAAAATTGTGGCCATCGAATAAGTAATTATTTTGTAAATGACAACTTATTAGAAGATATGGAAATTACTAAGAAACAATATCAATAAGGACTGGCCACCAAGTTAGTCACAAGTTTGAAATTGTTAAACTTTCCTTTGCAAGATAGGGAGATTTCGATATATAAACGAATGAGTGGTAGGAGTACACTTGAGTGTAGAAAAATCTACTCAAAAATATGTTGCTGGTTGGTTGGACTAATAACATTTGTTTTAGCGGAGGTTGGACTAATAACATATTCTCATGGTATCTCTACTTTTTTTTATCTTTCTTTGATTCCTTTTTATGCCTTTTCTCTATCTTTATTTAACTCCATACCGAACTCCGGATTACAACACCATTTCCTTTGAGAACCAGATGTAAACACCCAACAAAATAAAATCGTGGCCATCGAATAGGGAATTATTTTGTAAATGAAAACGTATTAGAAGATATGGAAACTACTAAGAAACAATACCAACAGGGACTGGCCATCAAGTTAGTCGCAAGTTTGAAATGGTAAAATTGTCCTTTGCACGATAGGAAGGAAGATTTCAATATATAAACGAATGAGTGGTAGGAGTACATTTGAGAATAGAAAAATCTACTCAAAATTCCCCTAAAAAACAAAATCTACTAAAAAATATGTTGCTGGTTGGTTGGACTGATAACGTGTTCTCATAGTATCTCTAGTTTTTTTGCTTTCTTTATTTGATTCCTTTTAGAGAATGCGAAATGTTAACGAATGCCCTCAAGACACTCTTTAAGGACCATAAATAGTAAGCATTGATGAAAATGCATGTAATCAATGTCTTGGAAATCAAAATATTTAACTTTTTTTTAAAAAAATAATTGCTTCTTTTGGATTGTTTAAAGAATGTCATGGGGCACTCGTTAACAAGATCTTCAGAGAAATGATATTTGTATAACTATTTTGTGACAATCTTCTCTCTCATACTAATATTAAGTTTTTATTTTCTTGATATTTGTATAACTATTTTGTGACAATTTTCTCTCTCATACTCACATTAAGTTTTTATTTTCTCTCTCTATTACTTTAATTTATGTGTCAATACCCACTTTTCTTTATAAATTTATGCGTGTCTCAAAAAGTTATCGACATAAAAGATTGTTCAAATAACACACCTCTACCTTTTATATGTCTTTTCTCTATAACTTCAAGATCTCCTATTATTTATTTCTATTTGAGTATGTGTAGGTTTTTTTTTATTAGTGAGTATGTGTAGGTTTTATAAAAAAAAAAAATTGGTCAATGAAATAATGATAACTTTAATCAAAGACGTGTTTGGTCTCTGCACAGTGACATGTGTCAATGTTTAACACTAACACATGTGATTATAATGACTTATGTCAATTTCTTGAATTATTATCGGTGCTGAGGTCGTGTTTGTGCTTCAATGGTTAGGAGCGGCCATTTAGAGTGTTTGATTTTTTATAACATTGATATAGCTCCCACAGTTTAAGTTCTTTTATATAAAAAATGTTAAATTACACCGGATATCCTTTATATTTAAGGTTTGTAACAAATAAGTCTTTTAATTATTTTGTTCGCACATAAGTCTTTTAACTATTCAATTGTTTGCACAATTACTATTACAAAAAGTTGAGGTGACCGTTAAGTGTTGACGTGGCATGTCCACATCAACGGAAAAAATATATATTTTTTAATCAAACCCAACAAACTCAACAATCTTTAACCTCTTCCTTTCATCTTCTTCATCATCTTCAACATTATCTTCATCACATAAACCCAATATCCAAAAATCAAAATCCAACAAAATCAATGTTCATCATCTTCTTCATTTCTTCATCTCATAAAGAAAAAACCCAGAAACATCGTCACATTAAAGAGGACATTTCCAAAAAAAAACAAATGTATGCCACTAATCACAATATTCTTTAGTACTCCTTCTCACTCATAATAATAGTCTCTTTAATATATTTTCTTTTTCTCAAAATAATTGTCACTTTACAATACTAATGCAGCATTTATTATTTTTTTTCCATAAATAGTCTATTAGGCCTAAAAAAAATTGTTTAGTTTTTGGTATCAAGTTTGATGTTTATATATATTTATTAGTTAGTATCCAAATTGTAGGTTTGCCTTTAGGCCACCAAAATCTTAGAAACGGCCCTGAGCGGATGTGGGGTTTTATATCTTTCAATTCTCTAGAAAATATTCTCTCTATCTCCAACTGTATCACAGGCAACTATTTCTTACCATGACTTAAAAAGTTAGCAGAAGCAAGTACCACTCACTTTCTCATATTTACTTCCATTTTCATTTAAAAATATCTTTAGCAATTTTTTTATATGGATTTAAACATTAGTGGCTAATAAGATACTCAACAAAGAGACTTAGAAGCAGTAGTTTTATATAGTTTTAAAACGAGAAGCAATCACTTTACTTTCACTTCTTCACCTACATTGTTCTAAATATTGTATTTTTACTATTATTAATAGTAATTTTTATTATCATCAGTAGTAATTTGTATTCAGTCTATTAATACATTAGTCAGGCATGTTTGATTAGAATGACCTATATAAACACATTAGTCATCGTATATTATTCACGTGCATCAAACTCACTCTCACTTCTTCATCTGTGTGTGTCTAATTGAACTTTGGTTTTGTAAATAGATTTGTAATGTTCCACTTTAATTGTTGTTTATTAGTGTCAGACTACCATCCCTTCTCAACAATCATTGAATTATTTCCATTTGTTTTCTGAATGTTAGTTATAATCAATTATTACGTGAAAATTGCAACATTAGAAAACATGAGCCTCTCTGCATTGACAATAGAGTCATCTTTGGTATCACTTGAGGTTACAATTCGCTCGTGTTGAGCTTATTTGAAGGTACAAGTAGTGCAGCAGTACTTGCTATTCTAAATCAAATTTATGATGCATCATGAAATTATTATGGTGAAACTGAACATTGTCATCATGATCATGGAGTGAATACAACAAGGTACTAGAAAATCTAAAAGACTTGATGCACAAACAATTTAACAACATGAACCTTTGCCTACTGTTCATGCTAGAGCAACAGTATATTAGGTATCTCTGTCCTTATAAAATTTTGCGTGCTCTATAAAAATGGATCAAATTCTAATCATTTAAAGATGTTTGCTTACATTTTACAAGGTTTAGCAGACCAGAAAATCAGCCCCACTTAATCTGTTTTCAATCACTTTTGTGCAATATGATCAGGTTATAGAGATGATAAACAAATTGTGCACCATGATAATTAGTCTGTTCTTCGTAGATATGACATTGTTGCATATGATAAGGTTATTGTTATTATTAATAGAATAGCGATATGATAATTAGTCATCTCTATAACCTGATCATATTGCACAAAAGTGATAACCTTATCATATGCAACAATGTCGTAGAATAGAACAGACTAATTACAACAATCTCAGTGGACCAAGTCTACTGAGATTTTTGAAATCAGCGATATGAGTGGGTCTTATAATAGAACAGAGATAAACAAGTCCTTAATAAATCAGGACTAATAGCTATGAAGCACAGACATCGATAATAATTTGAGAAAATGACATAATTCAACGTAATTTTGGAGGGATTATACTAATGAAGAGCATGATTCTAGCCTTGTCTGTCCAGCAGCAACCAAGAACAAAAAGGAAAAGAAGCAGACAAACAGACAAGTTTCACCGAAAAGCACAAGTAGTGAGCACATACAAACTCGTTCCAGAAAGGGTGTAGTCAAAAGTAATCCTAAATATTTGTGAGTCTTTGCTAGTAGATAGATTTGTTGTTTGGCAGTTTCCTTTAGCAAAACTATGCTTCTCACCCTTTTCTTTTATTAGAGACATTTTGGTCTCCACTTTTAGACTCTCTCATTTGTACTGTAATAGGGTGCGGGCCCACTCCTGCCAATTTTAATGCATTTCTTAGCCTTTATAAAAAAAAACGTAATCATGTGTTGGTGTCGGACACGATACATATCAGACACCTGGACATACGTAATCCGAAGAGTACATGTGCTTCATAGACTAATAGCAATTAAAAACACATCAAAAAATATAATTATTTAACATTCCATGTAGACTAAAATGAACAAGTCACTCTAAGATCAAACAACAATAGAGCAATATCACAAAAATCCAAACCAGCACACTTTTTAAATCTTTTACCAAATAAACAGCTTGTGGACAACGATGATGAATCATAAATAGTAAAAACACTCATAAATAGTTAGGTAAATACTAAAAACAAGTCTGAAAAATGGTATATATGATAACAATCAATGAAATAACAGAATGATACCATATACTACAAATACAGAAACAAGAGAATGCAGTGCTATGGCAAGTAATTTATTTGCATAACTGCAAAAATAACTTACGAACCCATTAAAGAAAAAGCATTGAACTGATATTGCAGAGCCCTCAATAAAGAGAACCCTTCCAAAAACTAGCATATGCCGCTAATTGTGACGCTGGCATGGTATTCTTTAGTAAAAGGCGAAAGAATAGTTCACTATGTCATCATCACACAGCTCCGTGGTTATCAATAGCGGAGGTCCATTCCTTTTATATGAGAGCAGCTTAGTTTCTTATGAGTTAGCCGATGTGGGACTTGATATCTTTCATTTCTCTAGATATTTTTTTCTCTTTCTTACCATACCTTATAAGCTAGCATAAGCAACTACCACTCATTTTCTGATTCATTTAAATTTTTTTACAAACTTTTTATATATATGGATTACTATATACCATTTATATATGTAGTGTCGCCTACATTAGGGGCTAATAAGATACTTAACAAAGAGACTTGGAATTTGAGGATTCTTACGATTAAGAACATGTCAGAATGGGAGAAATGACAACATCCAAATGAGACCAGACACCTACAACTTTGAGGGGATGCCTTTTGGTTTTCTGTCAATTTGGTCCATAAGAACACTCACCACTCTATGTCCTTCTCAATAATGTAAAAGATTAAAGTGACTAATGGAAGAAACTAGGGATTTAATTGTTTTTATTTGACTCGGACCAATAATGCGACAAGCTATGCTTTTAGAGATCAAAATGGTTGTTCGTTCAATGAATTCCTTGCTTCAAACTTAAAGTATGGTACATATTGGTACTTAATTAGAATTATCCATATTCAGCTTATCATTCCAGAGTCCACTGTTTCTCCCTTTTGCAGCCGTTCCATAATAGATGAATGCGTAGTAATGAAACACACATCTCTGTTGTCCTATCTTCAACAGAACATAACCTGCAACGATTCCAATCATGAAGGATTGAAATTATATCAAAATCATGGAGTGAATGGACACAAAAAGGTACTAGAAAATTGAAAAGACATGATGCAGAAACAATTTAACATGTACCTTTTCATAGTTTTCATGATATATATAGCAACAGTAGATAGGACATTGTTGGTTAGGACATAGTTACATATGATAAGTTATAGAGAAGATCAACAAATCGTGCACCATGATAATTAGTCTGTTGTTAGTAGATAGGACATTGTTGGTTAAGACATAGTTACATATGATAAGGCTATTAACTCAGTTCCAAACACAAAACAAGCTATTATTATCAAAAAATAAGAAAATAAGATTACGAGAATTGCCCTGTTTGGATTAATAGCTTCTCTCATAGCATATACATTTATCATATAATCGAGGAAAACGTGAACATCTTGAAGAAAATAATGGAGGACGATATCAAGCATTAGTAGCACATTATTTGTAGTATCATGCAAGCCATAATGCCATAAAAAGCCATGAAGTTCTAAATATGAAGCAACTTCTAGGATCACACACATCTTTACAACCAACTATAGAATTGCCACATAAGAAAACAAAGTTGAATGATTTAAGTGCATAATATTGTCTTGCATAATTTGGCAGCAGAGGCTTTATGGGATGCATGGCAACAACATAGTCCCAAGAGTGGTTGAGATAGAAATTTCAGCTCCCTATAATGACAGCCACCATCTCATCTGTACCAAGTCTGCTGAGTTTTTTGAAACCGGAGTGGGTCTTATGATAGAGCAGAGATAAACAAGTATGATAAATGGATGAATGTTATTATTGATTGATGATGAAATAGAGTACAATCTGCAAATTGCAGCCTAGAGCTAACCTCATCTGTGAAGAGAAAGTAACTTTCTCTCAGTGCCCAACCATAAGGTTCAAAATGACATAAATACACATTTTTCCCCGTAAGTTTGTGTAAAACAGTGTCCTTAATAAACTAGGACTAATAGCTATGTAACACAGACTAAGACACACAAATAAAACACGTCAACAACACCGATAATAATTTGAGAAAATTACATAATTCAATGTAATCATATATGTCGGTGTCAGACACGATACATATCCGACACCTAGACACACCTAATCCGAGGAGTATAAGTGCTTCATAGACTAGAGCAATATCACAAAAATCCAAACCAGCACACTTTTTAAATCTTGTCTCAAATGCAACACTTCAAACAATTTATCAAACAGCTTGTGCACAATGATGATACATACTACCAATTCAGAAACAACAGAATGCAGAAATAAAGGTATACTATGGAAAGTCATTTATTTGCAAAATTGCGAAGATAACTTGCAAACCCTTCAAAATAAAAACATTGAACTGATATTGCAGAGCCCTCAATAAAGAGGACCCTTCCAAAAACTAGCGTATGCCGCTAATTGTGACGCTGACACGGTATTCTTTAGTAAAAGGCGAAAGAATAGTTCGCTATGTCATCATCACACGGCTCCATGATTGTAAACAGTGGAAGTCCATTCCTTTTATATGAGAGCAGCTTAGTTTCTCTTATGAGTTAACCGATGTGGGACTTGATATTTTTCATTTCTATATAAACATTTTTTTCTCTTCCAACGGTACCACAGGCAACTCTTTCTTACCATGCCTTTTAAGTTAGCATAAGCAAGTACCACTCACTTTCTCATACAATTTGTATATGTAGTGTGGCCTACATTACTGGCAAATAAGATACTAAACAAAGAGACTTGGAATTTGAGGATTCTTAGGATTTAGAACATGTCAGAATGGGAGGAATGACAACATCCTAATGAGCAGACACCTACAATTTTGAGGGGATGCCTTTTGGTTTTCTGTCAATTTGGTCCATAAGATCACTCACCAGTCTATGTCCTTCTCGGTAATGTCAACAATTAAAGTGACTAATGGAAGAACAACCAGAGATTTAATTGTGTTTTTATTAGACTCGGACCAATGATGTGACGAGCTAAGCTTTTAGAGATCAAAATAGTTGTTCGCCCAATGAATTCCTAATTAGAATTCTCCATTAATAAGAATTCATAATTAAGGAAACACACATTTCTCATTGTCCAATCTTCATCAGAACATAACCTGCAACGATTCCAATCTTCATCAGCCCCACTTAATCTGTTTTCAATCACTTTTGTGCAATATGATCAGGTTATAGAGATGATAAACAAATCGTGCACACCATGATAATTAGGCTGTTGTTACTAGTTAAGACATAGTTACATATGATAAGGTTATTAACTCAGTTCTAAACACAGCGAAAGAAAACGATAATAAGAAGTTTTAACAACTATGTCAGAATCATCAGAAATACATAAGGCTGTTTAAAATTGAGCTTAACTATAAAACGAAAAAATTAAAATGTATTTACGCTCAATTTTGAGTACATTCGGGTGAACAACTTGGTAAGCACTTACTAAATAAGTTTTTATCATAAAGCATTTGTGCCAAAAATAAAAAATTTGTTTAACAAAAGAACGTGGAACAAGGGGAAACTAAGATTTTTGTATAAGCATTTTTCACCATCATGTCTTCTTTTTTTTTGTTGACTAAAAGAATGATAAAATAATTTTGAAGATAATTTACATCATATGTCTCTTTTTTATGAATCTAATCTACTCTACCTATGCTTTTTAGGTTAACTTACAACCTCATGTGACACTGGCGTAGGCATTCTTTAGTAAAATTGTGTGTACTTTTCTACAATAATCCTACTTGTTTTTCTCATCACAATTTTAAAAGGGCAATATGCCACTAATTGTGATAAGAAGAACACCAGATTTATTGTAGAGTCATCAATAAAATAACCCTTCCAAAAATTAGTGTATGCCACTAACTAATTGTGACACTGACACGAGTAAAAGGCAAAAGAATAGTTTGCTATGTCATCATCACACGGCTCCGTGGTTTTGAGCAGTAGAGGTCCTTTGCTTATATATGTGAGCAGCTTAGTTTCTCTTACTAGCTAGCCAATATGCGGCATTTGGCCAGAACCAACTCACTTTAACCCTTCCCCTATTCACTCATCCAAACACCTATTTGGGGTAAGATATATGCATGGCATTGACAACGATTTTTCTTTTCTTTGAAGAGTTTTGGTGTTAAATATTGTAGAAGTTACTTGATAGCCTTATTGTGTTGTTGGCTGGTGTTCTTCAAGACCAAGTCTGGCATATTCAAAGCTTGTATATGTGTCACTTTCTGCAAATGGAAAGTTATGATTTTATCAAAATATGAACTGGGACATGTTATTATAGGTTCATGTTGCTGTTTTTTTAACATACTTTGTAATACGTGGTTCTACACCAGCTTCCTGACCCAAAAGATACACTATGCTAACACATATATCGGGCGGTGAAGCAAATGTTTACATGTTCATTCAAATTGAATGGAATTTGGAAATCTTTCAAGAGTTTTATTGCTTGTTAAAGACAAAATAAGATAACTCCGTCTTAATATAAGCACAAATAAATCAAATTTATAAATTATTATGGCGAAGTTGAAGATCGCCATCACCATATCAAAGATCAAATAAAATAGTCAACTTACAGAACCAACTAAAATTATTCTAATTCTAACAACATAAAATTGTTTAAGTTTATTATTTGGGAATGCCACTCAAGTATGTTTAAATATATGCATACAGAAATTTGTCCTCCGAAAAAATACGAGTGTTGGCTATTAAAGAGCAGTTATTGCCTTCCTAGAGAAGGTTGCGACTTCAAGAATTTCACTTCACAACCTGTTCCATTGACCATAATAGATGAGTGCGAAGTAAGGAAACACGCATTTCTTATCATCCTAACCTCAACAGAACATAACCTGCAGCAATTCCAATCATATAGGAGTGAATACAACCACATAGCACATAAAAAAGAAGACATTATGCAGAAGCAATTAAGAACAGGAACCTTTACTTACAGCTCATGCTATAGCAACAGCACTTTACATATCATCATAAAGTTTTCGGTGCTTTTCTTCTCATAAGGAATTCAGTCCCATAAAAATGGATCTAATTCTAATCGCTTTAAAATGTATCCTTAAATGTCCCAAGGTTTATCAGACTAGAAAACCAACCTACTTAATCTGTTTTCAATCTCTTTTGTGCAAATTTGTGCACCATGATAATTAGCCTATCGTTACTAGTTAAGGAATTGTCACACATGATAAGGTTATTAACTCAGTTCCAAACACAAATAACAACTATGTCGGACTCATTAGAAACGGACAAGGCTCTTTTAAAGTGAGCTTAACTATAACTGCATAAGTTAAAATGTATCTACTCAATTTAGTGTACATTTGGGTAAACAAATGTTAAACATTCACTGAGTAAGTATTAAATCTTAAAGCATTAGCGTATAAATTGTTTCAATATAAGAACCTGAAACCAGGGGAAACTCTATGTGAACTCTGTATAAGCTATTCTGGTAATATAAGAAAATAAGCTTATGAAACTAAGCTACCAGCTTATAAGTATATCATAAAATATTTTTGTAATTTGTTTCAAACACTTATGCAGCATTATGTCATAAGATAGATCAAATATTTTTTTTTACAAACACTTGCATTGTCTTCCCTCCTAGCATGCTGTTCTGAATGTACACCAAAAAGTTTCTTTAAAATCGAGACTAAGCATAGTTTATATACATCTACACTACTCAACCTTAACCTTTTAACTAAGGACAAAACCATGACACACAAAAGACCTAAAGAAGACAGAATAAACAATTCAACGAACTCGAGGTCGCAACACATACAACCAATACATAAACAACAAAATGGATCAACGAAATAACACATCCCCTTCAGTTTTCAGTAATGTCAGACACAGCCCTATTATTTAGCTTGTTGTAAACAATAACCTCCCCTAAGCTTAATTCCATTTTGCAGCCGTTACCTAAAGAAGGAAACTAAGCCCCCCACATACGAATTTTCCTTCTGCATTCATTGCTTGTTTTGCAATGGCTAAGCCTACTGACATTCACACAATCTTTGTATGCATCATGCGTGAGTGCGCAAAACTTCAAACATAATAACTTTTACAAATAAAAAGTACATGGCTTCTTTGCGTTTCTTTTCAATTAAACTAACAACGCTCCATCTAGCTTCATTCGGAAATGGGTTTAATGTCATTGACAAACCCAATATTCCTCCTCAAATTGCCTTTGAATTTAGTGGGAAATGGATCAAAGGTGACTAGCTTCTTGAGGCTAAAGTGGAAGAAGTCCAAGTCCAAGCCTTATAAGCCACAAATTTTAATAACAAAAACAATTACAGACCCAATATTCTCACTCAAACTACCTAACCCTCAAGATTAGTCGTGTACAAAATAACTACTTAGCCCTCAAATGGCTAAATTTTGAAATATTTGCAAAATATTGATGTACATACCCAATGGTTTTGTTCCAAATCTCCAAATTTCACACCCTTAGGTATTAATAATATTTGCTGATCCAGTTGAGTTCTCAAAATAATTTTGTTATGTAGCTCTAGTTCTACAAAACTACCACTTGAGTATATGTAAGGTTATTCCTTCAACTCAATCTGCAGAAAAATAAAGTTGCAGTAGAGTTTGTGTGATATAAGAGACAGCTCTATTACTGTCAACAAACAGACACAGAGGGGGGTGGAATGTGTCACCTATCACACAAATAATGGTGGTTTTTGTCTATTTAAAAACTAGAGGGGGTGCATGTGACATTATAGCAAACCTCAAGGGAGGTAAATGTAATTTCCCCAAAAATGTATCTTAATGTTCATTCAATTCAAACATAACTCTAAAATGGAGAGTTGATAGAGAAGATAATTGAGTTACAAACATTATCCAAATCCCAAATATTATGCACAAAACCTAAAACCCACAAACAAACAAAAAACTGAGTCTTGGCATTTACTATAGTCAACCTAAGCCTTCTAACTAAGGACAAAACCGTGATGATTCACATAAAACCTAAAGCAGACAATATCTCAGAAAAGCAATGATACAACATACTAACAATACAGGAACAGCAGAATGCATCAATGAAATAACATAATCAGGACTACCCATTTGGATTATTTAATTTTATATAAACATTATATAGCTCCCAGAATTTAATCATTTTAATGAAAATATCTACATATTCTATCAAACATAACCCTAAATTAAAGAGATAATAGAGAAGATAATTGAGTCACAAATTCAGAGTCTGTTTGGGTTAACTTATTTGAGGTTATAAACTGTCATAAAGACTTGTGAGACTATTTGGGAAAACCTATGAGAACAGCTTATGGCATTTTCAACTTATTTCCGTAAGTTCTCCAAGGCAACTCATGAAAAGAGCTTATCAGTAATACCAAAACAGTTTGACTTTATTTATCTTTTGTTTAGTAAGGTCCTGCTTGGATAAATAGTTTATTTGCAGCTTATAGCACAGGTGCTTATCAAGATAAGCAGTTACATATAATCCTACATAATCTATTTCTATAGCAAAAGATAAAATTAAATTAAATTATTTTTGTGGATACTATAACCTGTTTTCCTAAGCTATCTTGGAGAACTTATGAAAATAAGCTAAAAAACCTTATAAAAAAAATGTCATAAGCTGTTTTCATAAGTTCTCCCAAACAGTCTCACAGAACTTATGTCAGTAGATGAGCTCCAATAACTTGGTCCAAACAAGCTTATAACAAGCTCTTATGCTATAATCTGCAAATTAAGCTGTTTATCCAAAGCTATAAGCTGCAAACTACCCCAAGAGCCAATAGTGAAGATAATTGAGCTACAAATTAAGTACCAGTTTGGATCGACTTATTTGAGTTTATCTACTAACATAAGCACTTATGAGACTATATGGGAGAACTTATGAAAACCGCTTATAAACCCTGTTTTCAACTTATTTTCATAAGTTCTCCACGGCAACTTATGAAAATAATTTGACTTAATTTTATCTTTTCTAATGTATATATAGGCTATAGCTTATAATTACAAGTGCTTATATACTAAGTGCTTATGCTTATGCTATAAGCTAGAAATTAAGCTGTTTATTAAAACAGTGTCTCAAATTCCCAATTATTATTAACAAAACCTAAAACCCACAAACAAAACAAAACAAAAATTGAAACTTTAGAGATAGGGGTTATGAAAAATCGAACCTTTGATTAAAAGGGTTTATTAGGAAGGTCCATAACACTGGGAAGAGAAGGAGCATAAATAGAGTAAACAACGGCCTGTCGTTTAGCAACATCAAGCTGAGATTTTCCAAACGAGAAAGCTTCGGAAATCGAAGAAGGTTCAGAAAGTGCTGCGTTTTGTCGAAACGCATCGACGGCGCGTCGTTTTGTGTATTCGCGAATGTTGTAATCTGGGAATTGACGAGAAACGCGGATGAAGGAGCGGAGAAGGGTTAGGGTTTGTGATTTTGAAGGTGTCGCCGCCGCCATGGTCGTCGCCGGGAGAAGTAACAAACAGTTACGGCGGTAACGACGGGTTTGATGATGGTTGCAGAGGAAATGACGGATGCGTAGGAAGTAAGGGTTTGGTTTTTGATTTGGGGGTACCCATGGCTAGGGGTTTAACACCTATAGATATTTGGAGAAATTACACTTACCTCCTCCCAATTATGGTTTACTCTCCCCTAAATTTTAATCAAATAAGTAAAAACTTTCTATCTTTGTTAACATAGTTTGTTTCTCCCTTTCTTTGTTAAAGTAATAAAATAAACACTCAGTTAAATATTTAGTTAGAGAGTAAATAACCACTCTAGTTAGTGTAATTGAAGTTTTATTTTATTTTTTTAAGGAAGTGTAATTGAAGTTTATAAATAAGAACATTCATGTATTTTGTCTCGTAAACCTTGTGCTAATAAGTTGGCTAATATGGAACATACGTTCAGGGTACAGTTTGGTTAACTGTGTTAACGTCGGCTTTGTATTTTGATTTCTTTTGGGACAGATGCAGCCTGTCTAATTACAGATTTATGTAGTCTGCTGATTTGATTTTATATCTTCTTTTTCTTTCTTGTTTTGAGGGTTTAGGTTTGATGAAGGTTTATCGGAGTGCCAACCTAGTTGGGTTGTCGTTGTTTCCTCTTGATGCATGTCCTTTCTTCTGGCTTATCAAAAAAATTGTTTAATTTTTTATATTAAATTTTATTTATTGGATGTCATTCGCTTTCATGCTATATTTGTTATTTAATTTCTATTATTTCAAATTCATTCACTTTTGATATTTGATGGAATCTTATAATAGACAAATGCATACGTGTTATGTTGAGTTGAAAAGACTCATGCTTATTAAAAAATATAAAATGATGTGGCATATTTTTTATTTAGTCTAAAAAATTTTTTTGGAAAATATTAAATTTAAGTTTTTTCACGTTGTTTGCTTTCATATCATTTTTTTTTCTTCAACTTGTATTATTTCAAATTCTTCTATTTTTGGTCTTTTGTAAGACTTAACCTTGAAAAACTTCTATGTGTTATGTTGAGTTGACAAAATACATGTTTATTATAAATTTTTAAATCATGTGGTGTTTTTTTTTTTTAACTAAGGATATAATTTTTTGGTAAATTAATTATCCATAAATTCTCAACTCCTTCAACAAACCTATAAAACTATAAGCAACTTTTAGAAAATATGTTTGACCGAGCAATTTTGACGACTTTGAGTATTGTTGACCCTACAAACCAACACGAGTCTTTTCAACGTGTTTTGTTTTCACTCACACGCTTTTCGAGAAACTTCATCCGTCTCAAAATAATTGTTTTTTTAGAATATCAATCCATCATTTATTTATTTATTTTCATTATTATATCTTTATTTATTGAATTTCATTCAATTTAACTACTACACTAACTACAATTAACAAATATATTTTAGTAAATGTTATTAATTTTACGATTATAAAAAAATATATATTATTTTACCATTAAAAATCAACACAATTTTTTTTAATCATGTATAAATCTTAAACGACTATTATAAACAAAAATCAACATTTTTTATTCCTTAATTAAATTATGTATGTGGTCTTCTTTTGGTGGTGTATGAAGTTCGAACTTTGGACCTTTTATATATTATACATTATCATTGTCAACTGAACTAAGTTTATCGAAACAAATGATGTATGCGATCTATAATAAAAACTATATACATCATTAATTAAAGAAATATAAAATATTAATTTTTGCTGACCAGAGTGTATATAATTTTATAATCAAAATCATTTACTAAGGCTTCTGGCGAGGTATAAGAACTAATCGGTTTATACAAAGGATAAACAAATGACTGGATCTCAAGTTAATTTGATCATCCCCTATTGGTCCACGAAAGTAATGTTGGTACTGCATCTGGATATATAAAACACCTTCCTTCTAGTCAGTGTTTCAGTGAGCAATTCACTCACCTAACCTAACTTTTGCCAGCCTGCATATTAATGCCCAGTCTATACTTTCTTAATTAAGTTGACTTACACCCCTGGTTTTTAAATGTAACTTCCCTTGGGGTCTGTATGTTCGAGAATTAGGAGGGGAGGAGAGGGGAGGGAAAAAGAGGGATTTTAACGGAGGGCAGATATTTTAATTAAAAACGTGTTTGGTTCGCAAGGGGTGGGGAGGGAAGGGAGAGGAATTTTAAAATTATTTTACTGTTTTACCCTTAAACTTAATTAAATAAAAGAAACTACTTGATTTTACAATTTCAGAGATCAACCAATGACAAGCACACATCTAAGCTGCTTATTTTATCTCAAACTGACTCATATATTTTCCACAACAAGACTTGAACCGGTGAATTAACATTAAAAAAAAAGGATCAACAAGCAATAATAAGTTGAATTAAAATAAGATAATAATAATAATTATAAGGTCGTTGACATCAACAAAGTAGTAGTAGAAGTGGTTTTATATATAACAAATAAGAGTTATAGATAATATAATAATAAAAGTTGTTAAAAAAAATATAACAAAATAATAATAATAATAATAATTGTTATAAGAATAAGATAACCTAATAATAATAAATAATAATAAAAGTTGTTACAAGGTTAATATTGAGATTTGAAATTAATTTAAGGATAATTATGGCAATGCAATTAAATTTTAAAAAGATTTGCTCCCCTCCCCTTTCCTCCCCTCCCCTTCTAAAAATTGAATCAAACACTTCAAATTAAAAATCTCTCCTCCCCTCCCCATCGCTCCCCTCCAAAACTCTCGAACCAAACAGACTCTTAATCTCTCTGTATTTTATTAACCATTGACTATGACTAGAAGGAAGGTGTCTCATTTTCAAGGACCGAATAGACAATTAAGTACATATTGGAGATGACAATATTTTATTGGCTGTGCTAGTCGGAAGGAGTACTATAATATTTGTTACAACCGGCTTATATATATAAATCCCCTAATTCACTAGCTTCTCAAAAGAATAAAACATTTATCCATAGATTAATAGACTCTCTCCGTCGTTATATATAAGCATTCATTTAATTAAAAATTTATTTTAAATAAATCTCTTTTTAAATTATTAGATGCATTTATTATTATTTTTCCTAAACATAATGCTAATTAGTATTAGCACTAGGTACAAAAAGCTCAATCCCACTCGGGATCGTATCGGCTAGATCAACCTCTCGAAAATGCATCTAAAATGAACTTAAAATTTGAAAAGTCAAATTTCATATGAAAATGCATCTAAAAATTTATAGATACCTTTATAATTAAAGACAAAATTTTATTTTGTAAATGGTGTTATAATTAAGGAGGGAGGGAGTAGTAGCTAAGTATGTTTAGTCAAAGTCATAATAAATACAAAAAGCATATAATTTGTTCTGAGAGCACACATGTAATATTTTTCATAGTGAGATTTGTTTGCAAAGCTCTAATCAACAATGGTGTCATATCTTCAAATACTTCTAGCCTTACCTTTATTAGTATTATTCCTTTTCTTGAAATACAAAACCAATATCAAGAACTCATCAACCTTTCCAAAAGGTCCAAAAGGCCTTCCCATAATTGGAAATCTCCATCAACTTGACACTTCAAATCTCCATTTACAATTTTGGAATCTCTCAAAAATCTATGGTCCTCTTTTCTCTCTTCAAATTGGTTTCAAGAAAGCAATTGTTGTTTGTTCACCTAAACTAGCTCAAGAAATTCTCAAAAATCATGACCATGATGTATCAAGCAGACCTCCATCATATGGTACACAAATATTGTCATACAATGGCATGGATATGATATTTTCACCATACAATGATCATTGGAGAGAGATAAGAAAAATTTGTATTGTCCATTTCTTTAGCTCCAAAAAAATTTCAAGCTTTTCTCATGTGAGAAAATCTGAGGTCAAGCAAATGATTGAAAAAATATCTAACCATGTTCATTCCTCTGAAATTTCAAACCTTAGTGAGATCCTAATGTCTGTCTTAAGCTCTATAGTATGTAGAATTGCTTTTGGAAAAAGTTATGAGCATGGAGGGGGTGAGAAAAGCAGGTTCCATAATTTACTTCATGAGACAGAAGCTATTTTCCTTTCCTTTTTTGTTTCAGATCATATTCCTTTCGTGGGGTGGATTGATAAACTCAGCGGGGCAAATGCTCGTGTTGACAAGACTTTCAAGGCTTTGGATGAGTTTCTTGAGCAAGTCCTTCAAGAACATCTCAATCCTAATAACAGGAAGAAAGATGAAGAAGAGAAGGATATAGTTGATGTGTTACTTGAGTTAAAGAATCAAGGTCGTCTCTCACTCGATCTCACCAATGATCACATCAAAGCTGTCCTTATGGTATGTTCCAAACACTATTTTTAATATATTGTTCGCTTTTGGTCTTATGTGATTCCCGCTTTATTTTTGTGTAAAGACTCTAAGGTGGGCGAGGAGAGTGAATATTTATAAACTACTCATAACCTCGATTTCTATGTTATGTGGAACTTTTTTGTTGTTTCAATCAATAGCCGCCCAATTGAGTTTAGGAAATTAAAAGCTATGTTAATCCTTGTATGAGACATAGTCATCCTTCTAACACCAATGTTTTGACCTCAAGTTCATCTTCTCGCATTTTTATCGATATTGGTCTTATCATAAGACTCTTATGTAACTTTCAAAAAGTGTCACCCTTAGTTAAGAGACTTCTCTATGAGTTGAGGTGGGAATGATTGTAGTAACAAAGTATAATCTCTCTTTGGAATATCTTTTGCTTCTTGTTATTTTTCTACTTCAAAAATCATTCATGTTAGGAAATTAAGCTGAAATTGTAGCACAAGCATACATTGGCACTGACCATATTTATTAAGCAAGCTCTTAGGATAAATTGTTTCTTGACAAATATGCAATTAATTTCTACATTATGCCTAATACATTGATCATCATGAGCTATCTGTTATCTAAGAAATTCTATCATCATTACCATATGTAGAATGGCATAACTATGCAGTTATGTAGTGCCACATTGACATGTCTCAAATGAAAAAAAAATGCAAAATGAAGTGTTAAATAGAAAAGAACAGAGATATTAAGTCCTAAGTAGTTTCTTGGTTTTTGATGATCACAGAACCTACTTGTAGCAGCTACTGACACAACTTCAGCTACATCAGTTTGGGCGATGACTGGATTAATGAAGAATCCAAGAGCAATGAAGAAAGCTCAAGAAGAAATTAGAAACCTCTGCGGCAAAAAAGAGTTCATAGATGAAGATGATATTCAAAAGCTTGTATATCTTAAGGCTGTGATAAAAGAGACATTAAGATTCTATGCACCAGCACCACTAGCTCCAAGAGAGACCAGTAAAGGTTTCATTCTAAATGGATATAAAATAGAACCAAAAACATCGGTGTTTGTGAATATTTGGGCTATTCACAGGGACCCCGAGGCATGGGAAGATCCCGACGAGTTTTATCCAGAGAGATTCTTAAACAATGATATAGATTTTAAGGGACGAGATTTTGAGCTGATACCATTTGGTGCAGGGCGTAGAATTTGCCCTGGCTTGCCATTGGGAATCGCCACAGTGGAAATGATAATTGCAAACCTTCTTAACTCATTTGATTGGGAAATGCCTGGAGGGATGACAAAGGAAGATATAGACACTGAAGGGTTGCCAGGACTTTCTAGACACAAGAAGAATCACCTTTGCCTTGTTGCCAAGAATCACATGTAAATGTCACAAGCCACTGGCATGCAAGTTGCCTAATCCAGGTGCTATACATTGATGTTGTTGGTATTTAGAGTGTGAAGTAATGCTTGTTTTATTTATGCATAAGGATATATGTCACTCATGTATCACAAATTCACTATGTCTGCTTGCTTGTGATGTAAGTTTTTTGCATAGTCATAGCATAGCTTATGCTTTATAATACTGTGTTTATGAGTATTGATGTAATTTTGTGTTTTCAAATTAAAAGCCTGTGAATGCGAAGGTCAATTATAGTGCAATAAATAATGGTGCTTTGTTTTTTTTTTCTTTTTTCAGACAAATGCTTTTTGAATCAGAGGAAATTGACTAAAAAGGTTACATGGATCAGCACAGATTTGTGATGTAATTAGCAAATATTAAAACACAAAAACAAGCATACCATTCAAAGTAAATCAAAGAAGCAAAAAAGAAAATCTTTCAGGTCGGCTACATCGATCAAAAGACGCAATAATGCTCTGTCATATACCATCAAAATCAAGTTTTATTCGTATAAAATAATCAGACATAGAGGTGAATGATGCTATAAGATGATCATCACATAATAACATTTGATAATTTAAGCATGAACAGGTACAAAGGAAGTAAGCTCCTTAGTTTCGTAAGTGTTAGAAACGGAACCGTTGGTGGCGGAAAGGGTGAGACGGTAGTTAGTCCCTTCAACCAATTGAGCTTCACCCTTGATGACTTTCTCAAACTTCAGCTTCGCCTCACTTTGCTTGTTATACTCGGTGATTGCGAAATTGGTGATTTCGGTAACGCCAGGATTGTTGATGTCATCGATGGGGATGTAACCACCTACTATATCTGATGCCATGCAGCCCTTAGAATAACTAGCCATGTAGCCGCAGAGGCCATTAGAACAAATAGGAGAACAAGAAGGAATTGGATTCTCATGACTGTCATCTTTTCAAACTTTCATAATGGTGCAATGTGTTTGGTTAGGGTAACTGGTTTCTAATATAATTAGGTTTGTAATTTGGGGGTGTATGAAAATAGTGTGAGGGATCCAAAGTTTAACATAAGGAAATGTTAAACTTTTTATGAAAGTTTGTGTAATTAGTGCATCGAAAATTAAAATTTTTAACTTTTTTAAATAATAATTACTTAATTTAAAATGCTTAAAAGCACTCGGGGACATGTGCTCTGTGGTCTTTGACATTGAGAAGAGTAAGAATGAATGATGGAGTGATTGGAGTCATGTGTATTACTTCTTTCATTTTCCTTTTTATTTTGGACTAAAAATTACTTCATCCATCCTTAATCATAGACCCCTTTTTTTTTTTCTTGTTTTAATTAAAGTGACAACTACATCCCATCAATAAATGGTGAATAGAGTTACCGATAAAAACTGAATTTTAGTATTCACTTGCACAATGATAAGTATCGTGCCGGTTTATCAAATAATTGTATCGAATCATAGAGAGCACGTTTTTGTTCACTTTGTTCTTAAGTTTGTAGACATTTTAAATCGGGTAGATTAAAAGTTGTTTGTTAATGAAATTGTGAATAACAATTGTAAATTGTTGTTCTTACTATCAAACCTTCCTAATAACACATATGGAAAAACCAAAAATACTCCCAGTGGCAGTTAACTGCCGTTCACACCAGTAAAAAAACTAGTGCAATCTGAACTTTGAATTCCAGCCATTTTGGCCTATTTTTACCTGTAATTTCAAACGGCAATTCCGCATGAAATCCAACCAAAACAACAACATCCAACAATTACAAACATCAACATTTTATAGTTTATCAATTATTCGGTAACATTACACAAAACCGATAATACGTTAACGTTACAAAATTGTTTGAAATTCGCCAAATTTTCCACATTATTCAACACATTACACTAAAAATCCATTAATTTATGATAAATGCGAAAGTCAAATATATATATATATATATAATTCATTAAAGGTTAGTTAAATCTTGGCCACAAAAAATAGTCTTTACATTATATATCCCAAAAATTACGTCGGTGCATATCAACCAAAAAACGAATGAACACCGACCAAAAAGTGTCATATTTCATCTAATCAAATTCAATCATCTAAATGTTTCACAACATCTTCAAATTCTTCATTTACTTTAACCGGGGTGTCATCAAACATAATAGGATTGTCTTGATTTGTTGGTTTTTTTTTGTAAAACCGGTCTCCCTTGTTTCTCAATCTCCATGAGTGTTCGGAAACGATCGTGTTGTTCCAAAAATTCATCCTCCCATGTTGCCGCCTCTTCGCTCTTGTGTAGCTTCCACTCCGTAGATGATGGAGGTAGTGTGCAATCATCTTTCAACAAAAGAAGGACAAAATGATTTGGGATTAAACCAAGGCATATCATGTTGCTTTTCGGGTTAACCGGAGGCTTGTCTCTAAGTGGGAAAAAAGTCTCTGAGACTCCAATATCAAGGGTAGTCATCTCTACCACCGGCCTATTGTAACAAGATGTAACGATGTGTCCCATATTTGGCAATGTCAACCATTTATCGGGAGGTGCAAAACGACTACCATTTTTGGGAGGATGCAATCCATCGAAGATGTAGTTATAACGACGATCGCCGACATATATCTTGATGTAGTCGTTCCTATGCTCTTTCACCTCTTGAATAAGTGTTGTCCGCACCATAACATGACTTTCTTCCGTCAAAACCAAGGATTCGGCTATAGCCCTAAACCCACAATGCCCACTGCCAATAACATCCACAATTCTCTCAATATATGGTCTCATGAATTTTGGCATGTAATACATAGGACCCGATGGATCATAATTTCTTGGAATCAAGATAGGCTTAGGAACCGGAACCGGAGTTTGAATCGACGAACGCGGAGAAATGCCAATGCGAGCACCATTTCTTTTAGGTTGTGAAGATTTTTTTGGTGGTGAAGATCGACTTTCCGGATGTTGAGAATCAATAGTCTCCCACAAAGATGGGATCCTACGTGTCGTTTTTGGTGTAGATTTGATTTTTTTTTTCTTTGCTCTTTTGGTTGACACCTTTCTTGGAGGTGGTGGCAACATTGTGGTCTCCGAAAGCGCTAACAACCGCAAACCCTTTTTTATTTCTAGTTTCATTTGGTATGGAACTCTTTTGAGACGTTCTTAAATACCACTACACTCCTCCACGACCGAAAACAAATCTTCATTACTTTCTTCTTCACCCATATACAACTTATGCCAATGCAGGTGTATCTCATCCAATCGAATGGGCTTGTTGTGACGGATTTTCATAGCAATGAAGCATCCTTAAGGTAGGCCATACGACTTCCTTTGAACACAACCGCAAGTTTTCTTCTCGATGCACAAGGTTTTCCTATCACGCTCTTCTTCCACAAAAATATAGTTTATGGCTTGTCTAGACATGTTACCCCTCAACCCATAGTACAAAGTGACATCTTTGTATCTATGTTCCAAGACAGTAACGCTCCTCCCAAACGATGAATGTATCTCCCCAAACTGGATTGCCAACATCTCATCTATTTTTTCCCAACAAGTACCCAAATCACCCTTGGGGAGGTGGACAAATATTCCTTCACTACACCATGAGCTCCATCAACTCTGTTCGTGGTCCTGCACCCAAGATGTAACACAAGGTATGTCCATGCCCTCACTATTTTGTCCTTAAAAGGTTTCAAAATGGCAGTTTGAACATAGTGAAGAAACCTTGAATAATTCTTACAAGCATCTTGGAATTCCATTAGATTACTTGCATACAACTCTTGAGTAGGAGATTCAACCAATTTTTCCCTTGCATCAAACATGGTATCAACTATCTTATTATGCTTCACCTCATCGACAAGCATCATTTGCCCATCCACTATTTGTATAGAGTGATTATCATGAATTTAATTGATGAAATTCGTGCTTGTATTTTGATGTGATGTTTGGGTATTTGAATTTGTTGATAATCAAGTTGTTGATGATGAAATTACATGCTCAATATATGTTTATATGTATACCTTGTTGATTTTGCTCAAATTGGTATAAATTAGTGTTGTTGTTGAATTGGATATGTTATTGTTGTTGATTTGTACCAGTTGTTGTTTGAATTGGTGAAGTTTGTGTTAAGTTGTTCATGTGAAGGACCAAAATAAACTTTTGTTACATGAGGTTGTAGACTGAGTTTTTGACATGGTTGAGGGAATTGAACCTAGTAAAATTTCTGTTTTCATGTTGTGGTTGTGTTAATCGACTCGTGTGGGAGAAAATGGGAGTTTTGTGTGAAAATTCGATTGTTAACCGTTTTGAAAATTGAGTTTTCATGTGAAGGACCAAAATGAACTTTTGTTACATGAGGTTGTAGACTGAGTTTTTGACATGGTTGAGGGAACTGAACCTAGTAGAATTTCTGTTTTCATGTTGTGGTTGTGTTAATCGACTCGTGTGGGAGAAAATGGGAGTTTTGTGTGAAAATTCGATTGTTAACCGTTCTGGAAAATTATTTTGGGACAGTTGAAACTTGAATTTTTTGATTAATTATGATAGAGTTAAGTGTCAGGAGCGCGTAGGCGAAAACGGCATTGAAAACGGATTAACGGTTTGAATTTTACCCGCGAAATGGTGGAAAACGCACTTTTTGAAAAGCTGATTTCTGGACCTGATGCTGTCAAAATCGTGCCACGATTTTTGCAGCCGTGACACGATTTTGTTGGCAGAAAGTTCAGTAATTTCTGGACATAAAAACGCGCCACGATTTTGGCGAATCAGATTCTTCATATTTCACTATTTTAAGCCATTTTCCGTTTTGAATTGGCCTTTGGTGTAAACATGAAAGTTTTAGATAATTTTGTTAGTTTTCCAATGGCTTTGGTTTGACGTGAAAATGATTTTTAGATTTTGAGTTATGATGAAAACACTCCAAGGAGGTCTTGGTGAAATTTTACGAAAATTCAGCATAACCGTTTCTAAGTCGACTCAAAACTTATGGTTTGTTTGCGAACTTCAAAACTAGAAGTATTAGGAGTTAAATTAAGAGGTTTAAGAGTATTAACCTTTGTCTTGTTGAATCTAACTTGGTTTTGTTTTGAAAATGAGTTGGTTTTGCAATATAGAAGAAATGATACGAACTTGTCGTAACTTGGAATTTTGATGATTTTGTCGAAGTTAGCCGATGGAACACACATGTATACTCTACTACACTCTTATATGATCTAAGTGTATACATAGTTGAGGCATTGGACCTTGTTTAGTTGGTTTTGATTCGATTGTTTCAATCATTTTTAAAGTTGTAAAATGAGAGACGAACTTTGTCGAAAATAATCTTTAAGACCAATTACTTTGCAAACCTTTCGTAAATAGCTTTATATGATTGAATGAAGATATGTGAATGATTATTAGGTAGTGAATATGATGTTTATCATAAGATGATGTATTTTCCTCTTTACTTGGATTGTGAGAAGTTGTATGTTGAACTAGGTGAAGAAGTTGATATTGGTGAATGCATATATGTTAATTGATTGGGATGTTGTTGGTGAATACATATATGTTAATTGAATTGTGAATGTTGTTGGTGATTGCATATATGTCAAGTGATGGTGAATTGTTGGTGAATGCATATATGCTAAATGATTGGTGATGATATGGTGAATTGTTTGTGTGAACATATGCATTGAGTCGAGTCATATGTTCATGCATACATGACTGATGGTGACGGATGTTTATATCCAAAATGTAAGACAGGTGTGAAATCTTACATACGATTTTTTTGTTGCATCGGAGGTGACGACCTTGAGGTGATTTGGTACTGCATGCATCTAGAAGAGTCTAGAACATTGCATGCATTTGAATAATTGGTGAATTGTGTCATAATTGAATATGTGACTTGGTGAATTTGTGCATTAGAAATTTGGTGAAGTTGAGATTAAGTGAATTAGTGTATATGTACATTGGTGAATTTTATTGATGATTGTGAATATCTGGACTAGACTCTAATTGCATGTCTTACTAGCTTGTGCTTATACACTTGGTGAATATATTGATGACTATCATTCTGGTAACAGTAATGAGGTGAAATTTGTACATATGTGAATATATATATTCTACACTGTTTATGTTGATTATGATTGATGTGAAGCTTACCCCCAGTGGTTTTGACCGCCTACCTGTTTGTATGAATGG
>Ga0228710_1000475_pt1 | contig 50693 bp, 38 predicted proteins | sample MedpolnodulmetaG_FD_177995 | JGI IMG/M metagenome (GOLD analysis project Ga0228710, IMG submission 177995) | Root nodule microbial communities from Medicago polymorpha collected in Santa Monica, California, United States - pink nodules | ecosystem: Host-associated > Plants > Roots > Nodule... | reverse complement strand
TATATATATATATATATTTGTCTGCAAAAAAATAAGATGACGTAATTTATTGAAAATATGTATAGTACTATACTCTCCTATACCCCATCACCAAGAAAAATCAAATCATATTTGTTTGTATTCTTCTGAATTTACAACATTACATATTATTGAAACCCCTTGTACCCGTTTGAAAGGTATGCATGCATGGTTTCTACCTTTGAATTTGAAAGCGCTTTCATATTTTAGTGAAAAGCTATGGCATTTGAAGACAACAAATATATACAAAGACAGATAGGGAAGAAAAGGAAAGGAAGTAAATAACTAGTTTGGGATTCCCAATCTAATATAATGTCATGTTCCTTAATATATTGTCATTTTATTATATGTCATATAATGTCACATCCTAATATATTCGTTCCTTAATTGTTTGGTCACTAAATTCAAATCCAAATCTTAAACAGAAACAAAATTCAAGATTTATTATGCATTGTTCTAAATTCTCTGTACACCTAAACTATGCTAATTAATTCAGTTGTGAAAAGATTAAGAAATAAACGAAAAAGGTTGAAAATGGAAGATGAAACTGACACCTATTGTTTTCATTGTCAACCCTAACATTCTATTGGTGGCCATATTTTGACAGGCAAAGATTCTCTTAAGATATCGACCATTCGTAGATCAATCACACGGGGTGATTTTGCTATTTTTGAACAATCGTTAAATTAAAATATTGTATTTTTTAAAATTGAAATTCCTTTTGCTTACCTTCTTATTTTCTTAATGGTACTATAGTGTATCTTTAAATGGCTCTACAAAATACTTTAATAATGAACAAATAGAGTATAATTATTGTCCAATCTTAGGTGAGCTTGAAAGATGTTCTAGTTATTAGATCGAATACAGTGATCATCAGAGTTTGAACTTCGACTCTTCTATTTATGTCTATGAGTTGTCATCACTTATTGTTGTTTTGTCTATCTATTAAAAAAAGATTGTAATTAGATTAATGCTTGTAATAAGTACCTTATAATTTTTAATCGCTCAAGAAAAAATTGGAACACACATTTTTAAGAAAACGATTTTTCTTTTCTTCCAATAGGCTGGTATATTTAAATAAGAGGTAACAAAAGGAATTCATTGTCCTTTTTTTTTTGACAGTTTCCTTTTCTGCATGATAAATTGCTAAAAATTTGTTCCCATTTCATCTATTTAGTTTCATATATATACTATATGGTTCAATTAAATCTTACTAGCCATTTATCGATGTGTCAGGAGAATTGGCAACCTAATCCTCCTCTAGGAAAAGAATATGAATTAGATTTGAGTCTCGCATTTAGAGGTAACCAAAGTCAGGTATGTCACATTTCCAACTCGATTATTAGTTTCATAATGTGCATAAAATGTCCAAGTTATGAAGATACCTTAGAGCATCTACAGGAAGTAAAAAAAAAAAATAATAAATAAATTTTACTTGACATTTAAATCTTTTTTTTAAAGAACTTGACATACTCCCTAAAAAAATATTATTTTTTTATTTTTGATGTTACTAATAATTTTTTTGGATCACCTATGTATAATTATTAATAAAAAAAATGAATAATTTGGTCCCAAAAAAAAAAAGAAGTGAATAACTTTATTTTCTCAAACCCCGTGTTATCTATTGAATGCCCATGCTAATTTGTTCATAAAAAAATAGGCATAGTGATCTAAAAGTTTTAAATAGGAGAATGTAAAAGCAATTTGCATCTATTCTCCATGTTGTAATTATTGTGACTTTTATTGTGTTTATATGATTGAAAAAGAAAACATACATTCAAATTGACAGGCTAGAAGAAAGGATTTGTTTTCGTCCATAAATCCTTATTCAACCGATAAAAAATTTAAAATATCAAAATTGTTAAATCGGACGTTATGATTGTGATTTGAACTCCGACTCAATGATTATTATCATTTCGTGTATCTATCAATGAAAAGAAGAAACTTGTTTCCGCAGCATGTAAGATTTGGACCATTTTTATGTATGAAAACTTCTCAAATATGATAGCATTTGATATTTGGTATAGAAGATTTGTAGGCTCGCTCAAAAAAACAAATTTGCAACGTTGAATTTGCACTCATAACACTTTATCATGTTTGCTTTTTACCGTAATTTTAGTTGTCAATTTTAGTTGTCAATAACAGTGCAAAGTCAAGCTAGATATAACCAGGGGCGGATCTATGTTGGGGCAATGTGGAGCTATAGCTCCACATGTTTTTTTTTTTTTTTTTTCTTATAATAGATAAAACGCAGCATCAGAATACTGAAATTTTACAGTGTGTTTCATGCTTGAGTCCCGCAAAGTCATTTGCGGCATTTGATGTGAACAAGTTATTGAGGATGACTGAGTTTTATCCAAATGATTTTATAGATGTGCCGAAAGTGGCGTTACACACTCAACTTAAGAATTATGTTACAATGTTTGATCTGACCCAAAATTTGCTAAGTTGTAAGGGCATTTAGATATTTGTGAAAAACTTCTGGAAACAAATAAGTGCAACACATTTGCTATGGTTTATAAATTTTTAAAGTTGGCTTTGCTCTTGTCGGTGACAACTGCAAGTTTGAATGTGTTTTTTCAGATATACAAGTTGTGAAGAGTAACCTATGTAACAAAATGGATGATCAGTGGCTAAATGACCGTCTTGTAACTTATATATAGAAATAGATGTTCTTTTTAACAATTAGCAATGATATCATTTTATCTCATTTTCAACGGATGGATAGAAGACGGTGATGTCATTTTAGTTCATTTTTCGACAAATGGATATAACACGATTTTCAATGTAATGTATTGTATAAAGCAATATCATTTTTTATTTTTTAATATAGTTTTTATTATTGTTTCTTTGAAATTTTAGCTCCACATGTACCTAAAGTCTGGATCCGTCCCTGGATATAACTCATGTTATTAGAGTCTAAGACCATCATGAATTTATCTAGAGTGATGCTCTAAGTTACACTGTTATTTTGCAATGAGTAAATCTTTCTAAGGAAATCTATATCGCACACAAAGCAGTCTCTTTGAAGGTTGTTTGACGGTCGCTACATAAGATAATTTGCTTTTGCGAGAAGTTATTTTCTCTAATTCTAATATTTGTAAGGGTGGAAAACATCGATGGATGATCTTTTATTTTTGGAGTATTCGGTTGATTATTCGAAAATGGTTAGATATTCACTCAACTAATCTGATGCATCTTTCTGATCGTCTTATTCAAATTGGTAACTTAGGAGGATTCTGTAAAAGGTTTTGGCCTTCTATTCAATTAATTTAAATGACTTACGTTTGAGTTATTTTAAATAAAAAACATGTACATTTTTTAACAAAATGAGTCTTTGATGCACCTTTTAATTGACGGAGTGAAGCTCTTAGCTTTTTGAAAGTTGAAAGCAAAACATGAGAATTTAGCTTTTGATTTACATTTTTGTTGGTTTAGACATATTACATTTGGGTTTTGTCACCTAGCTTGTATTTCTTTTTTGTCGTTATTTTGGTTCTTGTACTTTGTTGTTAGTCTTTGAATCCTCTCCTTGCACTCTTTGTGTTGGTTAAAATTCTTCGTTGGTATTAATATATTTCATTTGGAATTCACTTGAGTTGGTTTGAGATCTTGGAGTGTGTTCCAGTTAAGGTCTCAGCTCTCACGTTCGATTCTGCAAGGTGCCAATTTTGGTGGGTTAGTTTAACTTCTTTTTTAAAAAAAATATTTTACCTTCTTTAAAAATAAAAAAAAAGAAGAAGTAATGTTTCCTCTCCAACTCAATTTTCTCCACACGGATGAGCCAAATATCAAATCTCTAACCATTAAGACCATCCACAATGGGGGTGGCTTATCTCTATAAGCATGTGTGCCTCATATGTACCCCTATAAAGGATAAATCTAAAATGGTACCTATTGAGATGAGTGGCTCACATAAGCACTCTCTCTTTGCGGGTTTTAAGTTTTAATATTGAAATTTGATGATATAAAGTTAGGGAAATGTTAACAAGTGCCCTTAGGGCATTTGATAAGAGGTTTAAAATGGAAATTATGTCTTGAAATTTGTGCATTCAGCACATTAAAACATCAAAAAGTAACTTTTTCTACATAAAAGTTATCAATTGTTTCTATTTTTTGAATCTTTAGCAAGTGCCCTTAGGGCACTTGCTTAAGGGCACTTGCTTAAGGGCACTTGCTAACAAGACCCATAAAGTTATTAATGTGTCTCATTTAAGAAATTTGTGTGATGTGTTGAGTTGGAGGAATTGAATGCTTATTAGATATTACTCTCTCTGTCCCTTAATACTTGACACAGTTGATCTTATTACGCATGTCAATACATAATTTTGAGCTTAAATATCTTGAATAATATATTAGAAAAAATTATGAAAATCTGATATTTGGAAAATACTCATCGAGGCAAATCTAACGATATCTTATATGATATTATTTATCTTTGTATATTAGTAGAAAAATATGGTCAAAGTAAGTTAGGTCAAAATTACACATTTTCAAATGAGTCATCTATTGCGGGACGGAGGGAGTACTATTAAAAAAAGGTCATGCTAACCAGTATCCCAGAACACTGGTTAATGAAGTCAAAATAAGAAAGTTTTAATTTAAAAATAACACATTTTAGACTTTTGATGAGTTGACTGCACAATTTCCAATTCAACATTACTATCTTTGTTTCCTTAACTAGTGTGCCAGAGGCATTGGTTAATTAATATTTTCCATTAAAAAATTAAATGAGTGATGTATCAATAGAGTTGGTCCTTTAATTTGCTTAAATTTTTTACACCCCTTACCACTTGAATCAATTTATGAGTAGATTTGCCTTCTTTTTTTTTCGATGGTTGTTATAACATACTTCCTCCTCCCATATGATCTAATTCAGTTATTTATACTATTTACTATATTGTTTTACTAATATATAACGATAAATAATATCATATAAATATTATATTTGTCTCGACGAATATTTTTAGAATATAGTAATTTTTACTAATAGATAATTAAAATTATTAAAGATCAAAATTATACTAATGGTATGTATGTTACACATAAGTGTGTCACTTAATACGAATCGGGCCAAAATACGTATATTCTTTTCATATGCAGGGCCATGGTGTGATATGATTGCGCTCATGGGTTGAATGTTTTACTTTTCAGGAACAAAAGCTAGTCAAAGTGATAATTTGTCAAAAATTGTAGAATGGGTGCATAAAAGTTCTGTATACACACATCTTTTGTAAAGCAGTTGCAAAAATCAAATGGACAAAGTCCTTCGTGGACCGGTTTCTTTCTCGCAAGTCATACTCATGACTTAGCTTTTCATTCTTTTCCTAAAAAATAAAAAAAAAACTTTCATTCCAATTTTCCCTAAAAAACGAAGTCTTTATTCAAATCATAGTATTTGGATTTGGATTAGATTAGATAACCAACTTTCTTTAAATAAAATACATCTTAATCCCTCCCTCAATTGAGAAATACTTGGTTGATCACAACTCTAAAAAAAAAACTAGTTGGAATACATAAAATTATATATCATTTCATTATTTAAAAACATAAATTATTTAATTTATTTATTTTATACTTTTTTTCCTTTTATGTGAATGTATCTAATTATTGTGTCCAAACTCTTGTGACCATACAAGAACTTCTCCCCCCAATTATCTACACAAGTATATCCTTCTGGAGAGTGCAACTAATCGATGCTTTTTTAAATTAAATTATTTAGTAAAAAATGATTAGATTAATTTTATGAAATTGTTTGGGGATTAATTAAGTTAACTGTAATGTTAAGTAAGTTTCAACAATGGTTTCCTAAGTATAGTACTTAGTACTTTCAAGTTTCAACAATCAAAATTAGTTATCACTAATTGTTATAATGCTAGTGATCCCTCATAGACCCATATATATTATGCATCTATTGGGTTTAATATTTTCTCTCGGGTTTATCTCCATATGAACACGACTATTTTGTTTACGTTTTTTATTTTATGGGAACTCTTTACATTCTTTCATTGTTGCACAATTTTTCTCATAACTATGAACTGCTCTTGATATACATTGAATATATTATGTATGTCATTACATTGAATCTCTGATACAATTTGCACGAGGTAAAAAATGTTTGAAAATCTTCGATTGTGCCTGGTACGAATTTTTTAGTTGTTGAAGTTATTCGGGGGTTTTCATTGTAAGATAACTCTTCCTTCAAAAAAAAATGTAAGATAACTTTTACCTAAAGGAATGCATTAGTAGTAAAATAGAAGTGAAGATGGCACATTGCATTTTCCAACTGTTATGATTCACATGTGGGTGGATATGGTATATAGACCATTGATAATAACCAAACACTAATAGAAAAAGCAAAATTAGCGAGGGAAATTAATGACGGAAAAGATGAAATTCCTCACAAATTGCTTGGTCGTAAAATTTAGTGACGGAATTAGAGAGGGATTTCACGTTTTCCCTCACTAAATATCCCTCACTAATTTTTGTTTTTTTAGTAGTGAAAATTTGTATCATATGATTTAAACGGTTGATGAAAAGCATAATATGAGTGTTGTATAATTTGTATCGTTGATCAAAACTACACAATTCTCGTGTAGTATGATATGAGGAAACTACACACAAATCGATTACTAGTGACTTAATAACCTCTAGGTCTAGGTGCATGTAGGACTGATTTTTTTGGTGTGGCTAAAATAATAATGTCTAAAAAATTTCCCCAATGAAATTATATTCATCATTTAATTAACATTATACTTAATATGATTAATTTTCATTATTAGTACTACAATTATCTTAATTAATCACAAATAATTTAATTATTTTTTACTTACTCTTATTTGCACTGATTTTTTTTTTGTGAACTACTAAATAATTAATGTTATTACAAAAGAATTTTTGTTTGACAAGTTAACAAAAAAGAGCTTGTTGCACTCTTTCGCATTTTCATTAATTTAAAAAATTCAGTTTGGTGGTCTAGAGAGATTTCGGTGCATTTTATTATTTGGAAGGATTGTAATGAGAGGCTTTTTCATAATAAGATGGATCGAACAACTTATCTCCTTATTAGAAAAGGTTAAACTCTAAACTTTTTTGTGGTTAAAATTGTATTACATTCTATTCGATTTTGATTAACTCTAGTTAGAGGTTGAATCCATTGTTGTGTTTCCAGGTTGTTTCGTAATTTTTTGTATTTTCGACTATTTGATGTAGCTTGATTGATTTTGTGTGATTTTTGGATCTTTAAGTTTCCTTTGGTACACCTTGTACTAGAGGGACTTATTTTGGTTTTTTAATATATTTGCTTAGCCATTTAAAAAAAACGAGGTTTGCGAAATGACATTGACAATATAACTATGTTAAAGTTCCAAAGTATAATTTATATCATAATCACAGTAAATCATCTTGATTTTTTCACAGTCATCGCAAATCAAACCATACACTAAGAAAAAAGTTTAGGAAAATTGGGTTTATAATTTTAGATATTGCAACTCCAAGTGTGTGTACGTTTTTATAAAAGAATCATTTAAATAATGTAAAAAAATTAGAACCAAGGGAAAAAAAATACTACAATGTTAATATGTGCTCTTATGACATATGTTAAACAAATACATATAGTAAATTTGTCCCAAGTCATTTATTTAAATTCTCCAAAACTTGGTTGATGGACATGATAAGGTAAATTTATCAATTATATCTTGTCTCAATCTACTATTTGATGGCACATCATCATATGATAAGTTAGTCATGTAACTTATCATATATTATTTATGTAGGGATGTCGATGTGGATTAGATAGGCCGATCTTCGTGGGGATTGCCCTGTTCGGGGCACTAAATCAGGGAATTTCCCCTGCGGGAACGAGGATGGGGAAGAATGTTCCTTGTGAGCACTTCGAGAACGGGGATCGGGAAAGCACCCCCAACCTGCAGATTCTCCGACCCCAACCAAAACACTACAAAACCTTTATTTTCAATATAGCTTTAATTTTTTATCTTGATTTTTGTTTGTTTCTTTTATAAAAAATAACTAAAAGCATATAAAGTTTTCCTTCAAAAAGAATGGACAACCTTTGAACCGTAGAAACTTTCAATGCTCTTGCCTCTCGCTTCATCTCCTTCAACGCTCTCAATGCCACATCTTTATTGTGGGGTGTTGATGGATTTGACGGAGATTTGGGAGGATCTACATGAATCCGTGGCGACATGGATGGGGAAAATAATCCTCCAGCCCATATCCCATCAAGGCACGGGGCGGAGAACGAATAAGTATTCCCGCACCATTGACATTCCTATTTCTATGTAGGGTGGGTATAATTTTTATCCTTAATATGAGTTGGTTAGAAACTAACACGGTAAGAAAAGAAAATGAACTATTTTAAAAATAAAAAAAATGAACTATTTATTTTATTTTATTTATCCCTATATAAAATTAAAAAAAAATTAGTATGACTTTTTTATTTGGAAGGTTACAGTTACTGTTGTATGTAAATGTGAGTTTTATGTCCCACATCGGATAGAAAAGTAAAGGTTGAACACCTTATAAGTAAGAGGACCCATAAACTCATTCCCTTTGGGTAAGAGTGTGGTGTCTATCTTGCTTATGTAGTTGTTTTAGCCTCGATGTGGACGATCCCCCGAGCTCCCCCAGTGACCCAACAAAAAAAAAGGAATTATACGGATTGATATTTGAAGAAATGTGATATTTTGGGTCCATGTCACATCTACGTAGAAATTCATCTTTTTAAAATGAATAAATAGATATATGTGATTTGAACTTCGACTTATGTGTATATTATGTAATATATCTATCAACTGAGTTAAATTCATGAGAACGTTGTCATATTCTACTTGATATAGGAAAAGTAAATAATGTAATATGCTAAGTTTTATGTGTATATAGAAAAATATCCCTAAAAAAGATGTGTATATAGAAAAATACTGATGTTATTTTGTCTTAAATAATAAATACTTATATTAACTTAGTGCCAAGTGCATATCAACATCTTTAGTTAAAAAGGAAAAGAAAAACAGCAATTAATAGTTGAAGTTTTCCAAGGGTCATACCCTATATACACAACAACTCCCCTAAAACACATGTACTTACAAATGTCGCATGTTCGAGCAAAAAAGGAAAAAGAAAAACGCAATTAAAGGCGCTAATACATATGAGTTGATATCTGAGTGGACAGAAATTAAAGTGGTGAATTAGGTTTTGGGTTGGGGCCTTGTGGGGGCGATTATTCTAAAAATATAAATAAAAAAGGGTTAGGGCAAAGCTGTCCTTAGAAGGAAGAAGTAGTAGTATAATCAATTGGTAATAAAATATGGTGATTGGTTGTCTAAAAAATACAGTAGTAGTTTGGATGATAAAATACCCTAAAGAGGATGTGATATACTCGAACACAAGTACATGAATTTGTTTCTATGCAATTAATGTGTGTGAATTTCATATTATGTTTTTTGAAACCAAAAACAAACAAAAAAAAACATTAATAGGATGTTTGGTTTTACCTGTTTTAGAATTGATTTTCAAATGTCAACAACAATTCTAGTTAGACATAAATAAATAAAAAATTGACATTTTTTTTAGAAATCAATTTTTGAGATTAAAAGCAATTTTTATAGACTAAAAGCAATTCTACTGTTTTTTTTAGGGATAAAAGCAATTCTACTTGAAAAACAACTATTTGTAGTTTTTTATTTTAGAATTGATTCTAACATACAAATATATAATTCAATTCACTTTTACATAATGTATTCAATCACAAATCACTTTATTTACAACTTATTTTTATTTTTAGTCAAAATCAATCCACTCAAAATCATATCTTGTCAAAACAAAACCAAAAATACCCTAAGATATTTTTTACATAAAAAGCAAATTAGGTAAACAAATAAAAAAAAAACATTTTAGAAAAAGTAGAGAGGTGATGGAGGAAAAAAGAAGGTACATTATAATTTTGGTAATAGTTGGGTTCCTTTTAGGCTTTAAAGAAAGTGTTTGAGTGATGAGGAATCCATGTCGTCCAAACACTGAAAGACAAAAATGAGGTTGAGAGAGAAAAGCATAGTTAGCTTTACGACCCAGAAAAGGAGATTTCAAAACAACATAAGGCTAGCTTAGGAAATTGCGTGGTTACTAACCCAACCTCATTCTCTCTCTCTCTCTTAGTGAGTATCTGTTATGTTTTTGTGTCTATATTTAGTGGTTTGATTGAAGTTTGATTCAGGGTGCAAACCACAACCCCACAATATTCTTCCTTCTTTTCCTCATCTCACTATTATTAGCCACACCTTAATATTTTCTACACTACTTTTATGCCAATTCAGTAGGGTTTTTTTTGTGGGGCTTTCAAACCCATTTGATTATGACCTAGCTATAGCTACCTATTATTACTACCTCTTCTATCCTTCCATAGATCTCCCTCAAACCACAATATATACCTCTCCTTCTCTCCATATCTCCTTCACTCACTCTCACTCTCTAGCTAGCAGTACTAGTACTAAAACTCTCTTCTTAATTCTTCATTAATTTCTCTTCCTCTCTTTTTGTCCCTTTCTTCCAATCTCCACCAATTCCACCTTCATCACATATTTCTCACCCACACGATTCAACAAAAAAAAAAAAAAAGTCGTATATGCATATGTATAAATGTGTGTTAGCTATCTTAGTAATTTAAGCTTCCTTTTTGTTTTAATTCATCATCATGCATACATATGAGTATGTGCCTGGCTCCCTGTATGCCATATACGAAGCTCATTGAAAAATCAATGACTTTTGTGGATGGCGTATGAGGAGCCAAGCATATTCCATGTCCATACATGGAGATGATTCATCATCAATAACATCAGATTTGATATTATCCATATTCATTTTTATTTTTATTATTAATCAATATTGATTGTAATGAGTAGGACATACAGATATTGTTCAACAAAGCAGTCACGGCATTGTCATTTTCAAAGTTACAGGGTTGTGCTTCCTCACTGCTGAACAAAGGTACATCTCTTTATCGTCCTTTTTCATCATTTTCTATAATTAATTTACAATGAAGATATTTTCTAGGGTTTTTTGATATGTTGTGATGCATGATATTCGATTTGCTGAACATTAATCATGGGGGAACATATTCCTTTCTTCACATATTGTAATAATGTTTTTGATTTTTTTAAGCAAAAAAAATCACACATTTTAATGTTGTGATTTTTGTATTTAATTTATTTATATGTTATGGTGAATTAAAAAATAAAATTGGTACAGTAGTAATGATTTGATTACAGTTTGGAAGGAAGGCACGGGGAAAGCGCAAGAAGGGGGAAGTTACGGTAAAAAAGAAGTGTTGGTGACAGTCAAATCAATGAGTAACAACATGGAAGTTATAAAAATCATTACTACTTTGCTTCATTCACCATCCATGCTTGTCTGCGTCTCATGGACATTTCATATGACCTTCTGAATATTGTTACCCTAGAAACAACTGTGTCATGTGTACATTTACTGCTAACTTTATTAATGTCAAATATTTACTATTTATGAGACTTTACAGTTGTTTATTTTCATTTGGTGTAGTAATTTGTTACAAAATATTTACTTTTGTTTCCTTATTGACATTGTTATTATTATTGATTAATTATGGACATCAATGTTTGATTCCAATTTATTGCCTGAGATATGGTTTTTTCCATGGAAGGTAGAATTCCTTAATTAATTTATTCCGTTTTTACTGTGAGAATAATGTCTTTTTTCCCTTCATTAAGGGTCGTTTGTGAGTGTATATTTCTCAATTAGCCCTACATGATATCAATTCCTTTATGACGCAATGAACTGTAATTTAATCGGTTATCTATGTATGTCTCATTAAAATTTCATTTATACGACGTATAACAAACATTTGTAAAGTAAAAAAAGAACTAGCATTTGCGTAAAATAAGCAGTATATTAAAATATTCACAAATTTTATTTAATAGCAATATATTCATTACTCCTGTTTAAAAGATACTCTATTACTTGACCGAAAAAAAAAAGTTACTCTATTATACTCTTTACTAGGAATTAGTGAGAGGTATTATATCACACCGTTAATAAATTAATCAATCATTTATTGTACCGTTTTTTTATTAACCATGCCTATGATCAACATTGTTGTTCATTTGCTGATATTAACCAGCTCAAATGGTACTTATAACCTACCTTCTTTTGATACATTAGAATATGGAAATACTATACAAGTGGGGGTGCATCTCAAAAATAGTTTAAAGGCGAACTGGTATCATTTTTTGTAAAAAGAAACTGTATTAATAAAAAATGGAGAACAAATGTAATGTTTTATTTTTGTCAAAAAAAATGTAATGTTTTATTAAAATTTACTAAAAAAATGTAATGTTTTTATTACATATTGTTCACTTAATTGATGAAGATATATGCACGTTCAAGCTGAAGTTAAAATATCCAGCTTTCTAAAATTCACGTTGAAGTGGTAAACCGGTGTGTAGTGTATGTTTGAAATCACAATGCTATTAACAAAATTATTGTGACATCTTGATTTTTTTATCGCTGCTCGGTTTCAACTAGTTTTTTTTTTGTCGGAAAAAAAAAAACTGTTACTGGTAACAATTTTATCAATAAAATTGACTTGGCTGTTTCAAACAAAAATGTTACTTTTGACAAAACTATTTTTTTTTTTTAGTAATGATATATGTACGTTCATTTGAAGACAATTTAAATGACAACCTTGTTTTTCTTTCTTTTTATTGATCAAAAGCAATGGAGAGAGAAAAATGAAGAGAGAAGAAAAGAACATAATGTGAGTATGAGAGAAAAAGTTATGACAAAATAGTTGTACATATATCATTTTTTTTTAGGGGTTTTGACAAAACTATTGTCCTTTCAAACATGTTATCATGCTGATCAAATCTTATTAATCGGTGAAATAATCCTTCGATGTGTACAAAGTTTTTTGTTTTCTTTTGATGTACTACTAGATTAAAGTAACCCTTGTATTCCGTAGAATTCCATTTTGCTAATAAAAATTATCTTAATTTAATGTGGTAATGAAGAACCAATATCGATATACTCCAATCTTATTTAAACTAATACTCCCTCCGGTCTCAAAAGTAAGAAAGAAAAAAAAATGCACACATATTAAGAAAGTGGATTGACCACATTTAAGTCATTATAAAAAGTGATATTTTTCTAATTTTATCTTTGTCTTGGAGTAGTAAAAACATTAATGAAATGTGTTTAATGAGGGTAAACTTGAAATCGTGGCATTTAATAGGTTCATTTTACTATACTTTTTCTTATATTTGAGACCACCAATTTTATTTTTTTGCAATGCAAGACTATATGAAGCTAAACTAGATAGGAGTACTATGGCTATAAATTGGTTTTGTTGAGCCCTGATCTTGAGAGACGAGAGTCACTCAATACACTATTTTAGGGCACTATGTGTCTGTGATACACACACGCATGTCTGGGAAGGGACAGGGTTTGAATTGAAGAAGGTAATAAAATAAAGGAAAAAGGAAAGGATCCTGGGAAAAGCAAAAGCATGATTGTAATTTGTAGCTGCAGCAGCAGGGAAGAGAGAAGGAAGGATTATCATGATCATGCTGCCCACTGCTGTGCTGGGGAATCTCATCTCATCTTTCTCATATGCTATGCAAAAAGGAATTGGACCACTTTTCTTTTCTCTCTCTTTTTTCAATTGGTTTTGAGGGAATATGGTATACGGTCAAAGCAGCTCAAAAGCTTACAAAAGGACATTATGCCCTTCAGCCTTTTGTGGGACCACCCCTTTCCCCCTAACACTTTCTGTGCTCATATCAAATTCTATGCTTTTCTATTTCTCTTCTCCCCTTCTAATTCAAAGTTTATATGTTATTTTTCTTTTTTTAGTAGACTTGCTATGTTATTTGCTGTATCTGTATGGTACTTAACATGTTTATTTATTGTATATACAATGCAAAGAAAATGTAATAATACTAAATAGAAATAAAAACGAATTTAATAACCTTTAACTAGAGTTTTTTCATTATGTATTTGTGTTCAATAAATATATAAATAAAACATCAAAGAGGTATAGTTTGACTATGTAACTCAAGGAGAAATTTCTAGGCATGACAATGGGGCGGAGTGGGGGCGGGTTTTACATTCCCCGTCCCCATATCCGATTCTCATATGCTTACTCGTTACCCTATACATAACCAACGGGGATGAGAAATTGTACCTCATCCCCGTCCCCAACGGGTTCGGGTATCCCCGCCCCATCCCCGTCCCCGCATTGAATAATTTTTTTAAATAAAAAAAAAAGAAGTTTTTTTGCAACCCCTTGAGAAATGTTGTAATGCATTATCCAACAATATGCTCACTTTAACATTTGTTAGACTGATTGATTTAGTTGCTCCTTTCAATATCAGTGTTAGTTTTTATAACACGACAATTATCAAACAAAATAACATGGCATATCAACACAAAGTAGTTTTCTGCATTTAGGACGGGTTTGGGTATGAGTTTGGTTCGGGTGGTTAACCACGGGTATGAATTTTGTTGTCATGCCTAGAAATTTCAAATCTTATACTGTGAAGTAAAATCTTATAAAGACCGTTATAAAAAGTAATTATTAGTGTCATTATTTTTTTAGAGGCATTTCTTTCATTGTTATTATTAATGACTTCTCATTTTACAAGCTTTTTCTAATAATTAATTAAGGGTCTTGTTAACAAGTGTGTTTAAGGAACTCATAAAAAGAAATTATAACTTAAAAATATAAGTCAAACACTTGTTGAAGTTATAACCGTACAATTTTCAATGCAAAAGTTGCTACTTTTAATGCTTAAACAATGCCCTTAGGCACTTGTTAACATTTTCCATTAATTAATCACAAAATGCTTGAATATGATGAATCATATTTCCTCGACCAGTAGTTATCACTATAAATTTATAGCTTCTTGATTTCAAATCCAACCCGAAAAATACACGGTGTTAAGATTTTTTTTTTTTAAAAGGGTAGTGTTAGGATTTTTGAGATACAACTATAGTCCATTTTAGTTTTGAGAAATGAAATTTTTCAACAAGCTTGTAACAACTCTTTCTCTCAATGTGTTTAAAATATATATCCTTCGTTCTTTTTCTATTATTTTTGTCATAAAAGTTGTCTAAAATTTAGTTGCAAAAATATCACTTATCTATAGTTTTACTCGACTTGAGGTAGTATTTATATGTAGTTGCATACGAATGATATTTGGTTTATATCGAGACTCTCTCACATTAGATAAGATATCAAATGTGTTTAAAACTAGAATTCATTTCTTTCCAATACAAACCAAAAGAAATAACAAGAATTAGTTATGGTAAACACAAATTATTATAATTATAATTGTTTACATATACATAAATGAGGGAAGATAACTTAGGTAGGTAGCAAACAATTCAGTGAAAGCAAGCAATGTTTTGTTAAGGAAACTGAGGATGCTTTCGGCTTATGCAGAGTTATAACCTGCAGTAACATAGGTGAAAATGAAATAAAAGATGTGAGAGAGATAGAATAAAATAATACAAGAAATATTCAATCATTTGATATGTAAAGTGTTGGCTAGGCCCGTTTCCTCAGTGTTTGATGCCTCTGCTTGCCAGATTAATTGTACTCTTCAATTCTGTCAAAGTAGATTCTATACTATTCCTGTCGACCTTTACTTTTCATTACCAAAATACCATTTCCTTTTTATTTTTCTTTTAATATAAAGATAATAAAAAAGATGAATGTGTGTTTTCACTTTCCATCTAAATTTCTTCATGATTCTTCTCAGTTTCTTTCTTTCCCTTATGGTGAAAACTGTAAATATATCTTTTTTTGTTCATCTTCCGGGGCCCCTTCATATCACTTCATTTCAACTATTCAAATGCATTACGTACACATATATATCACACATGCTTTCCTTTTCTACCCCTTTCTTTTCTATCTATCTAGGTATGTAATAAAGTGTTTTCGTGTAATTGTAGTTCATTTGGATAAAAAGAATATTGGTTGATGCACTATATAGTTGTGCTAGCTTTTAACTAATTTTAATTTCATATTTTCTTGGTACTCTCCAGTCATTAAAAAAATTGCATGCAGAAGCAAATAGTTCAGATAGATTCTTTTGATCTGTGAGGCAAAATGATTCTGCAAATTCTTCGAGTGGTTAGTAAAATTATTTTCAATGATGGATGCTAAAAAAAACTCTCCAGATATGGCTAAATTTGTAAGATTTACTGCTATAAGAAAAGTGCAGCGTCCTTCTGTCTAGTAAGAAAGAGTAGTGTATGATTATGTTAGGAATTAAATGGAACAAAGTACAACACTAATAATTCGATATTCTTTCTAGCAATTTTAATTGTATTGACAATTTCTTAGCTTTGTGACTAACTGTATGTTAGACATTGTGATACCATGGTTTACGAAAAATCACGGTAACACTATAAAAGAAACTTGTTGGAAGGTTAAGGTGAAATGTTTATTGTTCAAATAATTTAAACCTTGGATATATAACTCATTAGGAAAATTATTCATCTTAAATATGTAAAATAGGAAGGTTATGTTTGATTAAAATGAACAAGAACTAAAAATAATTATGGACTCCACTTGTTGCATATTGACGGTGAACGAACATCTTACTGTAGGTACAAGATGATTATCAACATAGATTCACATACTTGGCTGATTTTTTGTTTGAAAAATGACATTTGTACAACAATTTTGTGACAAGTTTTAGACAACTTTCTTTTTCATATTCACATTATGTTTTTACTCTCTCTCTCTCTCCCTCTCCCTCTCCCTCTCCCTCCCCTTAAGCTCACAATGTGGTTTCATCTCAACTATGCAAACACCATTACCAAACACTTTGTCTAAGATGACGTTGGTAGTTTCAGGTTAATCAAAGTCATAATTAAAAGTGCAAGAGTTTTGTGGTCTTTCGGTACCTAAACTATTGGAAGAAATCGTTGCTCTCATAAATAGGAATTTGCAGAGGAGGGCTCATTTTGATTGCATTTTCCTTTACTCATCACCCAAATTAACCACAAACTTTGGTCCTCGACAGAGATAATCCTATTATGGTTCTCGGCAATGTCCAATGATATTACAATGAGAGCAAATTGAAAGTAGTATCTCACATTCCGGTCGAATATAAAATGCATAACCCTTTCGTTCCACCACGACTTCATTATGTGATTTCTCAATGATATCAATTTTAACAAAGACCCATGTTGGTATAATTCTTAGAAATTTAATTTATAGTGAATCACCCTTGATGCATGACTTAAGGTAAATTGGGATAGGATGTGCAAACCAAAAGATCTCGGAGGTTTAGGAGGGAATAGATCTTCTCCTGCCATTGGACTGTCATTTCCAATCTCTATCATTGATTTTAGTTTAGTGCTTGCATTCAACGACATAGAATGGTGGATGGATGGTTCAGATCAGCGCAAGACAAGAAACATGAGGGAATGATAGGAGAAGATATGGATCCGAGGTTTAGGTCTTAGGGACTTATAACTTTTTAATATAGCCAAACCCTTTACGGCTTTCGGTTCTTGATCAAAAGTATGGTCAAAATTTGGAAGAGGGTAGCAATGTTTTTTGGTGAAGGGACTTGAGATAAATTTTAAGGCATCAAGGGTGTGGTGAGTTTAGTTAGTTTGATGAAAACTTAAGGAAGGTCATTGGAAATGGAAAAAACACAAATTTTTAGTCAGATTTGCGTGTAGAGACCCTTTGAAACTTCTCTTTAGTAGACTTGACTTATACCTGACAAGGATAGATGTGTCACCAACATGATTGCAGAGGTAAACGGGGTCAGGTCAATTAGTTGGAGAAGAAGATTGTTTCAATGATTGCAGAGACGGTGGAGCCAAACAGCTCGACCACAGATTCTGTGTCATAAAGGAGGCGGCATAACAATGTCAGACTCCCTGCCTCCCTGGATATTCATGTGACGTTGTGACGCAGTGGCTAAAATGCCGTGCTGTGCTGAAACAGATCCGTGGATTAATAAAGTGAAAATGAGTTTCTTAACTTTTTCCAACATTGTGTGTGCTTATTACAGGCTCAGTAATACCAACAAAAGCTTCCTCTCTTGACAATTTTAATACACAGACAAGAAAAACTAGCGAACTCGCTTGATCTTTTTGACCATCCGAAGTGAATTCAGCTTGCCGAGTGTTTCAGAAGATAGGATGTCTTGTTAGGATATTTCTCCTATTCTACTTTCATCTCGAATACACAGTTGCCTAAACACAAATAGATACCTTAATACTGCAGCAACACATTGCAGAAACCATGTGGAAAGAAGACAATCAATGAACAAATGTCACCAATTTCACAAGGAAATGAATAAACACAAATTACAATGAAATTGTTGGCAATTCATTCAACACAAATTACAGTATAGAAAACCCAGCAAGCCAAAATTACAGCGAAGCATATGCATAAATAAATATTAACATATATTAACCAAATCAAGCTTGTAAGCACGCACTATAAAATTTAAAAGAAATCTTCCTGTTAGAAAAAGGGAACCTCACCCCAAACAATTTATCCTTGCTATACCACCATTCTTTTGGATCCTTTGCATTCCTTCTGTAAAGGGCAACTGCTGCTATAAAGCTTTAGTCGTAACATATCCAGGAAGATGAGGACCCATTGTGATTTTGTATGTGAAAATATAAAATGATTAGTAGGACAAAAGGCATCAAATCATTGTTGTCTGACCATGGGCCAAAAAGGAAAAAATTAATGGTCTGATTAATTGATCTCTATTCATAATCTAGCACAGTGTTTGCTGGTGCTTTTGTTTTCAAGATCATCTCTTCATATTCGTCTTCCGGGTTTGACAGAGCAACAATTGCCCCTCCAGCTCCTATGGAAGCTTCACCCTCGTGTATAACAACTGTTCTTATGACAATATTTAGATCAAATGTTTGATTATATGAGAAAAATCCAATGCAGCCTGAGTAGATTCCTCGAGAACAACTTTCAAGAGAATCAAGAAGTTCCATTGATCTCAACTTTGGTGCGCCTGTCATCGAACCACCAGGAAATGCAGCTTTGACACAGTCTACAGCACTTATATCTGACCTCTTTTTCCCACGAATTGTACTCACCATTGTGTGAACAGTTGCATATGATTGTACTTCCATGAGATGCGGCACTTCAACAGATCCAGGATCACATACACGACCAAGGTCATTTCTTAGAAGGTCAACAATCATCAGGTTTTCCGCCTGATCCTTTTCACTGAAAAAGAAAAACGAGACAGTTCGTAACAGATCTCAATCAGTTGCTTTGCATCCAAATAGGATTTCAACGAGTCTTGATTCTAACCAAAATTACTGAATTATCAAATATACTTGGAAATTTGATGTCATGACAAAAAACGTAGTAAGATAAGCAATTCCAATATGTAAACTGAAGTCAAACGGTGATAGGGAAACTCAAGTTTCTAGAAATAAATGTTACCTGAGCTGTAATTTCAATTTCAGTTGTTTGTCTTCCTCTTCAGTAGCACCACGAGCTATAGTACCCTTAATGGGCTTAGCTTCTAGCATATCACTCCTATCCAACTGCATGAACCTCTCAGGGGAAGAACAGCAAATACACAGATCTTCCTTTGGAAAATTCAGCCAAGCCGCATAAGGTGCTGGATTCCTTTCTCTCAAATGTAGGTAAAGTCCAAGAGAATTTAATACCTCAATCGGTTTCCTTATCTGGGTTGTGAGGCACAACTCATAGCTCTCTCCATCTCTAATGTAGTTTAGACACTTCTTAACATCTCTAATGTACTGCTCTTTCGATTTTTCAGCTGCGAAACCAGCCTTATGTGAGGAAAAAGTTGAAGGATGAGAATACTTCCTTTCTAAATCCATCCTCACAGAACCAGTTAGGCTCAGAAGCTTCTCCTCAGTATCATCCAACCATTGTGGAATACTTGAACTTTCTTCATGTATAGCCAATAAATAAACATCATCATTTTTGTGATCAATAGCAACAAGATTATCAGCAAAGAAAAAACATGCATCTGGAGTTTTAGATTTGTGATGGTTACATGTGACACCACATTCAACTTTGAGGTCATACCTGCAACATAGAAAATCAATTATTTGTTAGTTCACTTGATAGGTCTTGTATATAACAAATATGGAACCCGTGCAATGCACTGGGACTGTTTTTATTTTATATTTTATAAGCTTCCACAAATTATGATCTGGATTTCATTACAGGTGACACTTCATTAAATAACCCATATGCTCCTTTAATTAACCATGTTCACAAGGTCTCTTCCATGGCCTGTCCCTTTACATTCCAACTTACTTTGAGGGAGGCCAATGAATTAGCTGATTGGCCAGCACAGTTTGGTGCAGCTATGCATCAAGCTTTGCAGACAAGGCAGAATTGCCCTTGTCAGATTACGCAAGACTTCCTGGCTGATGCTTTAGGCAGTCTTAGATATAGAGTTTAGTTCCTTTTGTTGTTTTCTTGTTGATAAAAAAAATAAACACACATTCAACTTGATTCAATGTAAGCATTTATTTGGTTGACTTTACCACCTACCCGATGTAACCAACATATCCGCCGTGAAAATCAAATGGTAGACCTTCATATTCATCCTTATCATAACGATATGATTGAAGCTCCTGTGACATTATTAAGGCAACATATTTAGAAGGGAGACAGTAACAGAAAGGAAAAGGAACTGATGTTTCATTATGCTAGTACGGGAAAAAAGAAAAAAAAAAACATGTGGTAATTGGGAATATCCAAGTATGTCGCACAAAAATTCATATATGCACCAAGAAAATACATACAGGCTGATGATTCAATACCCCGAAATTTTGACTTTCCTTATGTCTTTGTCCTGTTTACTTATCATCTATCCTTTCCCACCCCTTTCTGTTTCTTAACTGCATATCTGATAAAAGCGAAAAACATTCAAAGTAATACATGGCATTTTACTGATCAAAATCAGAGAATGGGCAAAAATTATCATGTTTTTAATCTGTTTTAATATTTGTTCAGCTACCATATTTCCTGTTTAGGGTACAAAAAGCAATTTTGTTGGAGAAAAAGGGTGGTACAGTCAAGTAACAATGGAAATTAGATGAAAAATCCACTTCGTGCAAGAGCATTATAGACTCGAATCATGTACTAGCATAGGCTCAATTTTATCTAGTGTAAACTCAACTTGATTGTGAAGAATGGGGGGTAACAAGGACACACTATCTAGTGTAAACTCAACTTGATTATGAAGAATGGGGGTAACAAGGATCAAACACCTGATAGAGTCTAATAGCACGTCATATATCTTTAACAATATGCATGTCCTAGGGGCTAGGTAAGAAGTGTGATATGCAAGAACAAAGCATTAAATGGCCAACATAGTTTCAGTATATACCTTGTTCAAATAATCAAGAAAACCTCCTTCCAAGAATATTGTTTTGGCAGAACCTTCAGAATCTTCCAGTGACAAATGGCCACCACCTTTTGAACTCCCATCACTAGAAAAGGAATGGATTATAATTTATTTTATTTTACATAATACACCATTATCAATACCAAAGTGTGGGAAGGTTAGACTGGTGCAACTGAAATATTTTTTTCAGGTCAATGCATGTAAGAGAAGAGATTTAAGACGTGTCAAAAATACTTGAAAATTGACAGTTAAGAGAATTAATTTCTAACCTCTGATCAGACAACCTGAACGTTAACTGCTTCCAAAGTGATCCACCTTTTCCTCCCATAAACGAAAAGCGTGCTCTACCCTATTGGGATGAGAAGAATATTAAGATGATGGAAAATATAGTATATAATGAAGTATATTACCAAAATATGAAGAGATCCTATGTTGCTCTATATTTCTGGTTTAAAGATCCAAATGTAAAAATATGTGAATGTGTATGAGTGTAATAAAAACAAAGTCCGGAAATGGCTTGGTGGTGACAACAGTATTTTCAGCATCATATCTATAGAATCAAAGATTAACTGACATAAATTCATATAGATACCATCTCTGTTGAGGAACTATCCAACCAAAAGGTGTTTTCAGCTTCCCGTCCAAACAACTGACAGAATATACTTTTTGCTCCACCAATTTGGCCAGCCAAGTGATCAAATTTCCTCCATTTCAACTTCAAACTTTTGTAGTTCATCTCAGTATTATTATGCACTAAATGTCTGCCGAGTCTACTAGCACTTGAAACCTGCGTGTGTGCTAAAGAAAGTTTACTGCTCAGGTAAATTATGAAGAACTACCATATTAAGTTGAAGGCCAATTGAAATTTGTAATAAAACTAAGAAGCATGAACACAATAATAAAGAGATCCAACTCTAGTTTATAAGGTCAAGATATTTTATAGAACTAGACCCTAAAATGACTGGACAAAAGTAATATTTCTGTTAAACCATTTTCTCATTTATAAGGTCAAGAAATAGCAATCAAGCAAACATTAACCTAAAAATTATATCGGTATAAATTATTCGATAAGCACATAGGAAAGATAGAGTGAATTGTAATAAAAGATTTTTCAGTTTTTTCTAGTGTGTGCGCGAGTTGGGAACACAGTTCTTCGGTTTACCATCAGAATTAGCACGTTTTCCCTTGTTGCACGATGACCTACATCTCAGCCAATAATCATCTGTAATCTCTCTAAAATTCTTGAATATTTGACTTCCGTGGCAGGTTGCAACACTCTCTGGATGAAACTGAAAGTCAAATATGTTGACATAAGCATGGCTAAAAAATAAATAAATAAACAGAAACACGGCTAAAACTATAGACAGATCATTTTTGTACTTAACACCTGCACACCATAGTGTGGCCTTGTAGAATGCTTGACTCCCATAAGAACCCTTGCATTTCTAGTTTGTCCATAGTCGACAAGGTTTGAACTTCCGTTTCCTGCTTCAGGTAAAAATGAATCAAGGAAAATGCTTTGATCAGTCTGAAGTTCATGACCGTTGTACTTGTCAGAAACCTTGGATCCAAAAAACGGAAGTGTCCTACTAGAAGTCCATGCTATTGGAATGAGCACTTCAGGAAGCGATTCAGAATCTATCACCAGCGAATGATATCGAACCACCTGAAATTGGTGATAAACAATAATTATGATTGGTGGTGGTAGAAGATAGATTTTAATTAAAATTTGACAAACAAATAAACTTAGCTTAAAATATATAAATAAATTGCAAGGCAGTAGTTTGAATCCGTGCATAGTACATGTTTTACATGAATGATAGTACTGCAGAATCTGGCACCATATGTAATTTTTTCAGATTTTGTCACGAGTCATTTTTGTTGAAATACATACTATAGTAAAGGGATGCTACCGAAAAGGTAATTTGTTTGGATACGTTTTAGGTTCCTTGAAATGGCTCTCTCCTCTGATTAAAATTTGAATTGACCAAGGGGTGAGAATCTGCAAGACTGCAATTAACCAAACACATGAATCAAACTTTCCTCAGAATTTCAACAAACATCTTGAGAGTTCAACGGCACTTCATGAATTCACCACTATGTGATGCATCCCTTCCTCACTAATCAAGCCGCCCACATCTCTTTCCCTTGGAAAATATAAGAAACGCTAGTAGAAAAACCCCATTAACTAGAACAAAGACGTCTTGCTTATCCTCGCTAATAGTTGAAAAAGAACGAAAAAATAATGTATTAGGAGAGAAGAATAATGCAGGCTAAGAAGATGAGAAATCCTCCTAAAACAAAGGAGACGAGGAAAAAAAGACAAACGAAGACGAAAACATCAGCTAAAAGAGCACCGTAATCCTTCTGCATATTGGTAAAGAAATCCCCATTAAAGAGTCACAAGAATAAAAGCAGAAGACGTTTCGCTTTAACCAAATGTGCCACTTGTTTGTAAAATGAACACAACACAAAAAGCACTTAATTGTGCTCAATTTCTGTATGTGGTGATTACACCAAAATATCTTCATTAGTTGCAGGAAGAATCTGGGAAAATCGGACTTTTTGAGGAATATATCATCACGTATTTTCCTCCGTTAAACCAATAAGAGATAAAAAATTCCCAAGTCAAAGAAAATTCAGAATTCACCACGATTTTCATACAACTTAGTCCATAATTGCGGAGCAACATCAACACTTCAGAAAAATTGAGTTTTATATTTAGAGTTTCCTAGCATCTGTATGCCTTGTATGTCTCAAATATGAATATGATAAGCTAAAAATTTAATTCTATATTAAGATTCAAATCCAAATTTTCTAAGAATGTTCGACTGATTTAAATTCACATTCTTTTAAATATATAGTAGCAACCCACCTTGAAACCAGAATTTCGACCAGAAGGTATGCCCTGAAAAAGTCGGCATCCATTGTGCTCAACTTCACTGCACAAAACAAAGAAACAGTTAAAACTATAAATGAAGGGGGATCAACAGAAATGATAACTTTTAAATGACAATTATGTTTTATATATATTCAGCTCCTGAGTGTGGCAATTACACAATGTTTTTAAAATGATCAAGCATACCTCAGACGCCCGTGAACTGGTTCAGATGCATGGACAACTTGAGCTCCATGCACATAACCCAATGCCTATCAAACCACGGAAAGAGATCAAGCCAAGGAAAAAATGAAATGTACACAACGTAAACAATAGCTACGAAAAACAGAAGTATGACATCTGAGATTATGAATTAAAAAATACTAAGCACAACAGGATTTAGTTTAATAAAATGATTAACAGAAAAAACATGATATTGAAAAGGGGATTGTCGATAGGTTCATAATCACGATTCGGTATTTACGCCAACATTTTTTCCATCATCTTATCAAAGCATTGACATACATCAGGCATAATACAGCTTCTATATTGCTTACTACCTTCTCAAAGATACAAAAAAAATAAGTCAAAGGACATTTTTCATGAAAATTTTACAGCAATTCTATATTATTCTTCAGAAATAACGTTAACCATATCTTATGGAAACCCCATATAAATGAGTTTTATGTTTTAACCTTCCAAATATGTTTTTATTGGGTTCAATCAAAGTAAACACTGTTCACAAAAATGGGAAACTTCTCAATAATGAAGAATTAAATGCACTGTTGAAAATGGGAGTTTAAACAAATTGACTTCAAAATTGTTCATTGAATTTTGATATGTAGCAGTTTTCACCTAAGCAAACAAAAGTATTATGTCTGTATTTAAAACGCCAACACTTTTTCCATCTTCATAAATTGTATTAAAAGAAAATTTGCTAACCAAAGAAAAATGAACTATTAAGAGCGAGAGTGAGTTAGCAAAGGAAGTATGACAAGGAAAAAAACGTGACCAAAATTCAAGACATGTAGTGCACTCAATTGAAAGTTGTGCATGTTATTAACACAAGTTGCAAAATTTAAAAGGTTTCCGTAATCTTCTAAAAAAGTAGAAAGTGCAACATATTGAAGGTTTGCTCAACCAGAAAGTGGTTAAATTATATTAGGAAAAAGGGTACCATTTTGAATAAAGAGGGAAATACCTGGTGTCCAAGGCAAACACCCAGAATAGGAATATCCCTGCATTCACGCAATATTTGAAGACAAATGCCTGAAGCATATAAAATCATTTGAAGAAAAAAGGATGTCAAAATAAAAAATCTTCCACACATTTCATTAAACAACAATTAAGATAACATTAAAATAAATCATAAATATCAAGTTCTTCAAAATATATGAGGTGTCCTTTCAAACGGACATTTACAGACAATTGAATCAATTAATTTTTTCTATTGCTTCTTCAGGAGCAGTATATAATTGTTATGAAATAATCAGACCACAAGTACATTCCATGATTCTCACCTATATCTTCTGGGCATGCCGGAGAACCAGGTCCAGGTGATAATAGGATGTTATCGAATGCATTTTCTTCGTACAAGTAATAGCAAAGTTCTTCCCACGTCCAATCATCATTTTGAATCACCACAGGAGGGACTGGCAAAATGAAAACCAAACCGGCCTTTAAAAGGGACATAAAATCCTTACAAGTAACATCAACTTCTTAAACTTTCCAAGACTATATATAGTATTCTGTACGGGGTTTCAGAATGCTAAAACATATGTTTGTTGTTCTTGCAAAATAGCCCCCAACAATCTTGATATTCTTACTTGTAACCTAACTCTTACATGTAGAACAATTCTATTTGAATATAAATATATATATTTTTGTGACATTAACTCTAAGGTGTCCACCCAATGATTGACCATAAATAAACTAATCCAAAACGCATACTACAACTCAATGCTCTTCGATTGTTCCACATTCAAATGAAAGACAGAAAAATAGAACATGGTAAGTATAACTTACCACCATTAATAACAGATAGGTCCTGGTATATATTGTATGTATAACTGTCATAGTTATCAATCAACAAAGTCCTCACAAAACCCTGCTTCTGTAGAGGCAATTCTAGCTTTTTCTTTCTTTTATATGATTCTTCTAAATGGCCATGCATCAATTGGCAATACAAACTCGTGTTTCTTCCATTGCGGCGATTACATACATCTCTTTTCATGAAACAAGAAACCCTTGTGAAGGAGGATCTGGACAAAAGAGAATTCATATTTTTGTACTGCTTAGCATCACTTGTAGGACATATGAGACGCAAAGACAGGTTCATTTTTTGCAAGCTGCAGATTAAATATGCATAAACTTACTTATTAGTCAACACTATACAATAAATTATATTTGAAAATGATTGTTAAGCGCTTAACTGAGATGGCCTTAATAGCACCATAAGCACTTATTGTTAAATTTAGAATAAAAAATAAAATAAAAAAAAACAGAGACGTAGATTAAGAATAAGAACTTACATGCTATTATGTTGTGTGAAAGAGGAGTTGCAGATTCAAGATGTGATGAAGAGATGCGAACAAAGATCCATTGACAAATCACGTGGAAGGAGAGATTTGAAAAAAGAAGTTAACGAGAGATTTGGATTAGAGATTCAGAGGAAGGAATAGAATGAATGCGCGAAAAGGCATTAGCGAGAGGGTGATGAAGGATCTTGGTTGTGGCGGTGTAGATTCGAAGCGGGTGGTAGTGAAGAACTGGCGGCTTTTTAAGCTTTTTTTTCTCCCCAAACTTTTATTTCTCTTTTTTTAAAAATAATTAGAATAAGGGAAATGTTATATCGTGCGCTCAAGGCACACGTTAAGAAACTAAAGATAGAAATATATTGTTGAAAGTTGTGCATTTTATGTTTTAGAAATTTAAAATCTTATGATGTTATTATGTTTAGAAGTCCTAACTCAACTGGTAAATGCCGAAATTACAAGGCTCGTCGTGACCCAGGTTCGAACCCGGGTCCTCACAGTTGTGTGAGTTTAATTTCAGTGGATTACCACTTCATCTAAGACCAAAAAAAAAAAAAATCATATCTTTTTAAGACAAAATTTATGTTTTAATTTTATTTTTAACTTTTTAACTTGTGCTCTAAGAGCACAAGTTAGCATGACCTTTAGAATAAATTGTTTTTTTTTTTGTTACACTTTAGAATAAATTGTTAAAAATATATCAATTTTTCATTTTAATTGTTCTAAAAAAAATTCCAACTTTTAATCCAAAAAAAAAATGTATCACCACTTTAAGTTTGGACTTTTAAATTAACTCATTTGTTGTCTTCATGTTTTTAAACGGTATGTTGAACATTTCCTCAAAAAAAAAATCGTATTTTGTACGTATGTCTATAATATTATAACAATTTCTTCAAAAATATTGATACATGAATTTTTATGTTTTTAACATTTAAATATTTATATCTGATTCATGTTTTGTTAAAAAACTCTAATTAATATTTTTTTAAAATTCTTATAATATTCTAAACATTTCTAAAAAAATCATTCAAAAATATGAACTATACCTATGAGTAAGAACCAAAAGTGGTGATAAAAAACTTTTGAAAAACTAAATGTCAAAAAGAATTAAAGATGCTAAGACATAGAAAACTTTTGAAAAATTAAATGTCAAAAAGAATTAAAGACACTAAGACAAAACGTTGATATATTTATAAGAATAAAAAACGTATTTAACACTAAAAAAAATTATTCGGATATTTTAACAAAAAATATAGTAATTCGAAAAAATAAATATTATTTTATTTGAAAAAAATATTATTTATTTTTAGAGGAAAATATTATTTAGATCTTCACCTTAACAAAGTATCTTGTCATAAAAACAAGAAATATTATTTAGATGTAAGTGAAATTATTTAAACCTAAATCTTAGGGTTGTTGCGTAGATTTTTTTCCTTTTTGACAAAATTTGTTGCAAAGATCTTTTCAAACTGCACAAGTATCATGGGATTGGGCAGATCTTGACTCACAATATGAGTGACAATTTTTTTTTGTCAAATAATTAAATAATAATAAATTTAATAAGAAGTTATACTAAAAAATAATCGTAGCAATCAAAATTACAAAGAAAATGTTATATTTGCTACCCGTTGAAATTAAGCTAAAATTACATTACTAGTAATTGTTCTAAGAACATCTCTTTTTACATACAACAAACGATATAAGATTACTACCAATACAATATAAAATCAACAAACAAATTAATATATCATGATTCAATTATTCTTCATCCTAATTCAATTTCAAACAATATAAAACCTAATGTTGTAGCAAAAACCTAAAGGTTAAAATCTATCACTTTCGGTAAAGTAACCAGAACTTATGACTTGTGCAGTGTGTTGTGCGCGTACGTGTTGAGAAAGAAGAAGGAAACTCTATTAATAAAAAATAGGGTCTTGTTAACTAGTGTCTTAAGAGTACTTGTTAATGATCCAAAAATAGAAACGATTGATAACTTTTATGTAAATAAAGTTGCTTTTTGAAGTTTCAATGTGTTGAATTCACAAATTCTAAGATAAAATTTCAACTTTAAACTTTTTATCAAGTGCCCTAAGGACCCTAAGTAAACTTGTTAGCATTTCCCTAAAAAAATAAATAAAGTGTGTGTTTGTGAATTGATGGGTTGAGCTGGTAGAGTGAAATAATAAAAAATATATACATATATATATATTTGGTATGGGCTGGTATGGGCAGTAACCACACTTTATCTTGATCGGGTCCGCCCCTGCTTCTAATGCACTTGATTACATCCAAATTTTTATGATATTCTATTATAATACCAAAATAACCCTTAATCTAGTGTTCACTGCAAACTCTACATTTTTTTCTAAATCTTACACTTTCCTTCTCTTACGAATATCATTGAAGGTAAATAGACTTATGCATTGTGTGGATCTGTGGCAAAAGCTAAATTCTCGCATTGCTAAATAATTTTGTCGTGAAAATAAGGAAGCTACTTTTTGGCAAGCTTTGGTATGGCATTTCTCTGGCATGGTTACCACTTAGTGTTTCCTGAAAATGTGTCAGATCATCTATATCAATTTAGCACCTTTAGCGGCTTCTCTAACAGTAAACGCTCAACTCTGAGTCTTATATGGCTATCTTGTGTGCGGGTAATCTGGCTTGAAAGGAACGCTCGAATATTTCACCAAAAAGAAGCTTCTTTTAATCAATTATTAGATAAAGTTAACCTTCAATCATACTGGTGGCTGAAAGCGAACCGCCCTAACTTTGTTTTCTCCTACCATTCATTGTGGTTGAACTCTTTACCTTGCTTGGGAATATTTGTGTAACAGGGTAGTTTTTTGTTCCTGTTTTGGCTGTTTTGACATTCTTGTAATTGACTCTTTCAGCTGAGGTTTTGGCACTCCTTATATTGAAATCTTCAGGTTTTCAGTATTTTAATCCATTTTAGTTTCTTAAAAAAAAAATGCTTCATCAAACACATGATTAATACAAGGTCAAAGGTTCGTTTATTCCATTAAATTTCTCTTGGGTCAGTGGGCTTTTAAGCAGTTTTTTGTCAAAAATAAAAAGTATACCACTTACCGATATTTGTTACGTATTTAGTTTGTAAAGTAAATTAAAACTATTTTTTTATAACATTTGTCGCATTTTTACCTTACGTATATTCACGAGATATTTTAATAATAAAATAACATTTATCCTTTTGTCTATAAAACTACATTTCTCTTGTGTTTTTTTTTTTTAAGAAATTCATTTCTTAAAGTTGAATAGATGGAGTGTTTATGATTTAAACTTTGGCGTCTCTGAGTATAATAAAATTGTCTTATCAACTGAATCGAGCTCACAAAAATAAAACATTTATGTTTTTAACCAATAATAAAATAACATTTCTCTTTTTTATTAATTTTCACAACTTTTGTCGCACTTTTAAAATAAATTAATGTTTGTCTCTGGTATATTGTTTTCGTGCAAACACAAGCAAGATACTGCAAACTCAACTCGAGACCAACTTTTTATCATGATAGAGTAGAGTTCTAGTCAATACTACTTGGTCTTAAAATAAAACTTTAGCCTTTACTTTTACTTTTTGAAGACCACCAATTATTGTCGAACCACTAGAGTTTAAGATATGGAGGAAAATGGACGTGTCAAAATCCATTCAAATAGGAAAAAAAAATTTTTGAGGGAATCCATTCAAATAGGATATTAAACAATATTTTTAACATTAAATTAAAAGATCAACGAGATTCTTTGTAAGGCCTGTGTCAATAGAAGATGATGATATTGCTAGGCAGAACACTTTTCTTTAATTTTGAATTTGGGGTTTATACGTGTGTAAGTTTTGGATGATGTTTTTATCGACACTTATGATGGCATACATGGGGGAAGCTATTTGTATTCAAGGGATAGCTTCGGCTACCCCGAATTTTTTTCCTTGGCTAAATTGCTATATTTTGTAATTAGATACCACAATAATATGTATTTAGCTATCCTAAAAGATAAGGTGTATGATTAAATTCCAACAAACTATGGTCAAACATATGGGTTCTATCGCAAATCGTCTTCTCGGGTAATCAATCGCATGACTCTCGTCGTTTCACCTTTTCACGCGTTTTTTTCTTCACGTTCTTAGGTTTTTAATTCAATAATCAGTTTCTACTGGTTTCCATAATAAATCCATAGACCAAATTCCAATCGATTGAATTTCTTTGTCCATCGATTGTCTTTTTCTTTTTATGTTTGTTTGTTTTGTCACCAATTGCCTTTTCTGCCATGAATACATGAAACCGTGAGCAATTTTTCTTTTGTTGCTATATGATTGAAATTGTTCTTGGTACCTTTTCTATTTGGTAATCCAATCGAGTGTGTCTATTGATGTTCTGTCCTCAATTGTTATCACTATAAACCTAGCATCAGTATTCGATTTTTTCTCTCTTTGAAAAAAGTTTGTCTCTCTCGGTGATGTTATTGTAAGGATAATACTTTGCTTTTATTAAGCATGGTTTTCCTCTCCTCATTGTGAGAGCTTTGGCTGTTCTCTCCTGTTGTGAGAGCTTTGGTTTTTCTCTCCTCGTTGTGAGAGTTTTGGTTTTTCTCTCCCCATTGTGAGAGGACACTGTTGTGATCACACTACAATATTTGTTTTATCATGGATTTTGAAGATCTTACTATTTTGAGCTGGAACATCAGAGGTGCTCTTAGTCTTGAGGGTCGCCGACACGCTAAGGAATTGGTAAGGAAACATCATCCTCTCTTTATTTTTCTCATGGAAATTCATTGTCCTTTCTCAAAAACATCAATATTTTGGAATCGTCTGGGTTATGAGATATGTGCTCTCTCCGAAGCGTCCAGTCATTCGGGAGGTATTTGGGTGTTGAAAAGTAAAGGTTGCGATTATGATATTACTGTGATAGATGCCTACTTTCATGCAGTCACCATTTGCATTAAAAAGTCTGACTGTATGTGGTTTTGCTCTGCTATCTATGGTAGCCCTCAACTAGTTAATCGTGAAAAATTATGGAGTTATCTTATTTCTATTCGCGAAGATATTTTGAGTCCTTGGGTTATGATAGGAGATTTCAATGAAGTCATCCATCCCTCTGAGATAAAGGAGGGCATCTTTACAGCTAGACAAGCTGAGAAATTGTCGAATATGATGGAGCAATGTAATCTTATTGACCTTGGAGCTACATGTAGTATTTATACTTAGACTCGTAAGGAACGAGGGATTCTGAAGGTTGCTAAAAGGCTGGACATGGCCCTCGGTGATTGTGCGTGGCGTACTACTTTTCCATAAGCTTACATAGAGATTGTACCCCCGAGTCTAGAGCATGTTCGGTTAGATGCGACTACATTCAACAAAGAGGTGTTTGGTGACATTCATAAGAGGAAGAGTACTCTTGCAGAGAAATTAAAGCAAGTGCAACACAAGTTAGAAACGGTTGATTCAACCCACCTCACCATGACTGAGGCATCACTCCAAAAAGAATATAATGATGCTTTGAGATAGGAAGAGATCCTTTGGTACCAAAAGTCGAGGGAGAATTGGGTGAAACTAGGAGATCGTAACACGAATTTTTTCCACACTCAGACACTAGTGAGGAGAAAACAAAATAAGATTCAAGGTCTCTTTCTTGAAAATGGTGAATGGAGTACTAATGATGTTACCCTCCAAGCAGAGGCCATAAATTACTTTAAACAGTTATTTGAGGTAGACCACTCCACTACTCCAAATACTCTATTGGTTAATGATATGCCTCGCTTAAGTGAACAATGCAAAGATTCTCTTACAACACTGGTCCTTAAGGAAGAGGTGAGGAGCGTCGTCTTTAGTATGAAGTCATATAAAGCTCCTGGCCCTGATGGCTTCCAACCCATATTTTTTAGACATTTTTGGGAAAGAATTGGTGATGACATATGGCGTATCGTGCATACGGCTTTCAATATGGGTACTATTAATGCTTCAATTGTAGAGACATTAATTGTCCTAATACCCAAGGAGAGTAATCCCCAAAGGTTAAAGAATTTTAGACCCATCAGTTTTTGTAATGTCTTTTTCAAGGTAATCACAAAAGTTTTGGTTAGTCGCTTGCGACCGTTTCTTGTTGACCTGATAAGCCCTCTTCAAAGTAGCTTCATCCCCGGTCGAGGTACTACTAATAATGCCATCTTGGCCCAGGAGGTTGTTCATTTCATACATCATTCTCAAGCAAAAAAAGGGCTTCATTGCGTTCAAAATTGATCTTGAAAAGGCATACGATAGGCTTAATTGGGACTTATTGGAACTCACTCTCCATGATTTTGGTTTCCCTCCGGCAACTATATCTCTCATCATGGGTTGTGTTCAATCTAGCAATTTGAGTGTTCTTTGGAATGGTGCTAAAACTGATCATTTTACTCCATCTAGAGGTCTACGCCAAGGCGATCCTTTATCCCCTTACTTGTTTGTTCTGTGTATGGAGAAACTGTCTCTTATTATTCAACAGAAAGTCCTAAGTGGAATATGGAAACCTATACATGTATCTAAGGGTGGCCCACCATTATCTCATATTCTTTTTGCTTATGATGTTACGTTGTTTTGTGAAGCTAGTATTGAACAGGCCAAAGTGGTTATGGATACCTTAGAGGAATTTTGTTCAGCTTCAGGATTAAGGATTAATACCTTAAAATCCAAAGCTATGTGTTCTAGGATGGTCCAAGGGGAAAGAAAGCGTGAACTACAGGATATTTCAACTATTAAATTTGTGGCGGATTTGGGCCATTACCTTGGTTTTCCTCTTGTCAAGGGTCGAGCATCTTGAGATGTATATAATGACGTTGTTGACAAAGTTTCAAAAAGGCTAGCTACTTGGAAAGGCAATATCTTGAATAAAGCAGGACGAGCCTGCCTAGTGAAGTCTGTCACAACATCAATTCTCGTTTATACCATGCAACTTCACTATCTTCCTACTTATGTTTGCAACAGGTTAGATAAGATGTCAAGGAGTTTCCTTTGGGGGAGGGAGATGGGCTCTCTCGAACTTGAAATCATGTTAATTGGAATATGGTTACAACCCTTAAACGCTTTGGTGGACTAGGTATTCGTGAAGATAGACTTACTAATTTAGCTCTGCTTGGTAAGTTAGTGTGGAACATGCTTCATAATAAAGATATATTGTGGGTGAAAGTTCTTTCCCATAAATACATGGGTAAAACGTCTTTATGGATGAATAAGAAATATAATAAACCATCAATCACTTGGCGTGGTATTCGACATGCCATTACAATTTTGCTGCAGGTTATAGTTTTCGTGTTGGCTCCGGAAACTCATCGATCTGGAATATTGACTGGACAAAACTCGGTCCCCTCTGCCAATTGGTCCCATTTGTTAACATAAGTGATTCAGTTATGTATTTGAAGGATGTGTGGGAGGATGGTAGGTGGAACTTGCAATATCTTGCAACTATGATACCAACCAACATTGTTCACTATATTTATCAGCTTCCAGCTCCTAATAAATTGGATGTACGACTTCAAGATGCGTGGACTTGGAGGCATGCAAAGAAAGGTGAATATACTTGTTCGAGTGGATACTATTGGCTTCCTCAACAAAATAGAGATTGAAATGTGAATTGTAACATGGATTGGCTTTGGCGCCTTAAAGTACCAGCAAAACTTCAACACTTTCTATGGCTTTGTTTTCACAATGCTCTCCCTATTAATGGTCGTCGGCATCATTGCAACATGGTAGCTTCTCCAAGCTGCACCCGTTGCTCTTCACTCATAGAGGATATTCTTCATTGTTTACGTGATTGGCCACACTCTAAAGAGATTTGGCTCTGCTTGAATATGGGGCGTTATAATAATTTTTTCTCTGAAATTGATGTAAAGGTTTGGCTTCATGAGATGACAAAGGGCACTTCCTCTATTTTGTTTGTTACAGGAGTATGATATGCTTGGTGTTGGACAAACAATGCTATTTTTGAGGATCACCATTGGCGTATTCAAGATGTGGTGCGAAAAACTTTTTTGTTACATGATGAATGCATTTCTTACTATCCCAGTCCTTGTTTAGACCAACACTCATCGCGCCTCTTAGCTCATTGGATCCCCCCTCCAGAAGGTACACTCAAACTCAATATTGATGGTAACTTTCTAGAAGATTTTGGTTGTTTAGGTGTTGGTGATGTTGTTCGCAACCACGATGGAGATTGGATAACTGATTTTTCGCACTATGAAGTTGGAGGTGATGCATTATTAGCTGAGTTACGTGCTATCCAGATAGGTCTTGATTTTTGTAGTAAAAAAGGTTATGTCAACATTATTTGTGAGAGTGATTGTTTGGACGCAGTTGACCTGATTAATGATGGTCATGATATACCCTGCACAATTATGCTACTCACATCCTTCATATTAGAGATGAGATGTTTTACATGAAAATGGAAATACAACATTGGTGCATGTTCTTAGGGAACAAAACATGTGTGCAGATTTTATGGCTAAGGAAGGATCGCATGCAAGGTGCTCTGCTCACTGGAGCTGCCCTCCGCCCGACATGGAATCTCTCATCCTGAGAGATAAGCTTGGAACTTAATTTAGACCCTCTCTCTTTTTTTCTTTTTCTTTTTGCCCTGTTACATTGTAACACTACAACAAAAAAAAAAGGTAAAAATCAGTAGAAATAGAAAAGCCAAAATATATCCACTTGTCTAATAAATGTATTCCGTATTATTTTTACACTTTCAATCTCTTAAACAACTATAAAGATAGGTTAGTTAACGATAAAAAAATTGTCAAAAAACAGTAAAAATAGTTAGATTCGCCGTTGGACTCATACACTTTTTTTTTTGTCTAAGAACCCTTCACCGAGTTGGTGAGATGAATTTAGATTATATTTTTATTAATATATAAAAACGTAATGTAAGAATCATATATGTGTGAGGTACTGCCAAAAGAAAATAATAAAACATGCAAGGTGCCAAGGTGCATGAGAAGACTTCTTGACTTGGTACTCCAATAAAATCAACAAGTCTTACACTACAAGAGAGGTTATCGACACTTAAAATCCAAATTTATGCACGTCGAAACCAAGCCAACCCTACATAACTCTACATTGTTGAAGATGGTTACTAGCCTAGAACATGTGGAAGTAACCATATGTTGCTATAGATAGGGATATTGAGACATTCTAATAATGGTTGCTTAATGCATTCAAAAATCACATCTAACATGTGTTAATCTGGTCTCTATTATAATAAAAAATTCATTTTTAGATTAATTTAATAAGTGATGTGTCTAGTCTGAACTAGATACTTATTTGTTGAATGAACTTAAAAAATGATTTTTTTAGGGAAATGCTAACAAGTGCCCCAAGACACTTGTTTAGAAGTTTAAAGAAAAAACTTTTTTCTTGTAAATTGTGTATTCAATGTATTGAAACTTTAAAAAGGAACATTTTCTACATAAAATTTACAAATAATTTCCTCTTTTGAATTCTTAACCCTTTTTTTTTTTATGATACAAACCGGAGAAAGCAACACTCCTTGATATTCGTTTACCTTAACAACTTGAACCCAACAAAATGTCCAACTTAGCATAAATGAGTTTCTTTTTGGAACAAGTCAAAATAAAATATGCTAACCAAATCAAAGAGTTATATCCCGCATTAGCAGTGCAAGGATAAAATCAAGAGCACAACAGTTAGTTACATAATCATAGCAATGAAACTTCAAAACTAAGTAACAAAATCCATACATAAAGTCGGATTACACCGCAAAAAGATGTAGATTAAAAGTTAAGTTTGAATTTCTCGCCTTCAACCAACAAAATGATAAACATTTGACTTTATCAAACAAGTAAATAATTGATTCCTCTTTGCGCTAAAAAATACGACTATTTTTTTTCCTCTCAGAGAGTTCTAACACACACCAACCAAATCAAGGATAATGATGTTCGAGTAACTCTATGAACACCACCTAAATTTCCAAATTGCAAAATGTGTTTAGACATATAACACGAGCTCACAAAATGGATGTTGAGCCAACTCCTAATACAACAAAAAATACTACCCAAAAAATCACATCCCATAGATAGATTAATACTTTGTATTGTGTTGAATAATTCCTCGCATAGCTAAATTAACCTCTGTAGGGTTTCGATTACGTAATAACCGACAAATATGCAGAAACAAATTTTAATTCGTTCAAATAATATTATTATAAACTATAAGTACAACCGACTCTATCTTGATCAACATATGATAAACACCACTGACAGTATAGCCTTTGACTGGATCTAAATGCCACCTCCACACCAACCTGCAAAACAAAGTTATTTACTAGCTTACAACACTCACCCACATATTCCTCCTCCCAAGCCAATAGTTGACGTCGTCATCTTCAAACCTCACCCTAAATTCTTCAATCTAGAGCATACATCTTTGCAACAAACAACAATTGAGTCTCAAGATGAATTATTAAAAATTTTATACCTCACACACAACGGACCCCTCTACTTTTGAATCCCACCAAAACGATATACATGGTTTATATCTTTGTACAAAATAATAAAGATGAGGCATTTTTCCGGTTCCTTCTGCTTTGGTTTTTCACTTTCTTCCTCATTGAATCCACCGTTAAGTCTTGCTATCCGAATATTTTTCATTGAAGAACTAAATGTGAACGCCTTTTCCACATAGATACAAATATTGATTCATGTTGTGGAAGACTAATTCCTTCTATTTGATTCACCTTTCGTTTTTTTTAGGGTTTTTTCGTTGGTATTGCTCTATTTTTTTTAGTTGCTTATTTTTAATATTTAATGATGATATTTTTTTTTCCTTCAAAAAAAAATTATGATATTTTTTTGACCGGGAATCTATTGACTTTGATATTTTTTTTAATATATTTATATTTTAGTAATACAATCGTCAAATTAATAGTTATTGAGTAGAACTCCTAAAAAAATAACTATTGAGTAGATGAAATTTATAAAGTTTCATAGAATGTTATAAATAAATACATGACACTTTATTAAGTTTGATTCAATTTACAATATTTTTGATAACAGTACTAGTATGTATTTGACAGCAATATTTGCATATGTTAAATGTTTTGTTCTCTCTCATGTATATCCCCATCTATCTATTCCATAAAGAAAAAAGTACAGTGAATCGAAGAAGCGAACAGATCCATCTTCCCATTCTCGACTCACCAACACCAACAACTTACCAAAGCAGACACCAGGAAGGACCAATGACCAAACAAGGATAAAAAAGCCACGTGGGCAGTAACTGGGAAATTGTGGTAGGTAAGTGACAACTTGACACACCACTACTATCCTATACAATTTCACATGCTAGAATTACACAATTTGCCATTGCCACCAACCAAACCAATTCAACAACAACAACCATTACCAAACCTCAAACAAAAGAGCATTTCATTTCATTCCTAATAAAAAATCATCATTCTCCATTAGCATAGCCATGGCTTCTTCTATCTCCACCAAACCCTTCCTCACTCCTTCCCGAACCGATTCTTTCTCTTCCTTCCTTTCTCCCAATTCCAATCTCCGATCCCTCTCTTCCGTCTACCTCCGTCCTCGTTTCCCCAAAAAACAACTCCGTTAGTATTCTCTCTCTGTTAACTGTTTGTTTCTTCCATTTTTCAATCTTAATGTTGTCAATTGTTTGTTTCTGCTACTTTGATCGACTCTTTGTGCAACCTGAATTTTTCTGTATCACTATTGTTCTTATTATGGATGGAATTCATATCATGTAACAATTTTTGAAATTGCATATATTATTAAATCTGTGTCTGTCATTCCTAAGGCCTAGCTCAACTGCAATGTTAATATTGCTAGGTTGGACATTTTCACCTGAGACCTCGCAGTTGTGCACTTGTGTATGAGTGTGAGTTTCTGCAGGTGCTTGCCACTTCATCTGCAGACCCAAAATAATAGCTGTCAGCTCGCGCGGCTACTAGTGCTAACATTCAATCACACTAGCTGATGTAGGCAGAGTCTATAAATATTTTATTGAAAAAATATATATGGCAACTTCTGTTAATTGATTTTCCCAGCTTTATTTTTAACTTCATATTCCGATTAGTTTGGTTTGAGACTATCTTAAACACAATGAATTAAAGAAAATAGTTACTGCTACTTCTCATGCTGGTCGCATCTTAGGAAGTCTAGACTAATGGTACTGTGATGGATGGGTGTTTAAGTTTTTGAAATTATTGATGTATTTTACAGTGATCCGGGCAGCTGGGAGTACGTATGGGAAACACTTTCAGGTTACAACATATGGAGAATCTCATGGAGGAGGTGTTGGATGTGTCATTGATGGATGTCCTCCTCGCCTCCCTCTCTCTGAAGCTGATATGCAAGAGGATCTTGACAGAAGGTACTGGCCTTCAAAACTATCTCATTGTCTTGACATAACTTTTGCTCTGTAAAATGCCCTTTGGAGGCTACAGAGGAATACTATATAAGATACACCCTCCGGTCACTATTATAAGCAAAAATCTACGTTTTGAATTCATTCAATTATTGATGTATGTGGTCTTTATTATAGAATGAATCTAGAATGTTGATTTTTGCTTATAATAGTGACCGGAGGGTGTAGATTTTATTGAAATGCTAGCAAGAGAATGTGACATTATGAATGATAGCTTACATGCAATGATTGCTTCGGACACTTCATGTTTTTAAAGAATAACATTGTAAGGTTCTTGTTTATAGGAGACCAGGTCAGAGCCGAATAACAACTCCCAGAAAGGAGACTGATACATGTAAAATAATTTCAGGAGTTTCGGAAGGTCAATATTTCTTCCGACTACTATTAACTTGGAGGTTATATGTTTCTTGACAAAAGTTCTTAAATTATAATCTATTGATTGCAGGAGTTACTACAGGAACTCCAATCCACGTAACTGTGCCCAATACCGATCAAAGAGGAAATGTGAGTATAGTTTCATGTTCAGAAATATTCAATAATACAAGCAACCATGACCGTGATTTATATGGCTATTAAAATGTTGTACTTTTGGATGCTTTTTCAGGATTATAGCGAGATGTCATTGGCCTATAGGCCTTCCCATGCGGATGCAACCTATGACATGAAGTATGGTGTCAGATCAGTTCAGGTATTGATCTTTACAGTGTAATAAGTTAGGCATTTTCATTCAATGAGATATGCATTAAGCTCATACATCTGAACTCCTATATTTAGGGTGGTGGTAGATCTTCTGCTAGAGAAACCATTGGAAGGGTTGCTGCTGGTGCTGTTGCTAAGAAAATCCTTAAAAAATTTGCTGGAACCGAGGTTTGTTACTTGTTTCACGAGTTTAGCCATACTAATGTTAAATTTCTTTAATGTTTTTTAACAGGCCAAGAATGATCTATCATGTTAGGAACATGTTGAGCTTTTTTAACCTTTCAATAGAAACTTGGTATTGGGAAAATCTCCATTAACTAAAGAACAATACAGAACTTCGAGGGTCTGCAACCTCCCTGCCGAAAGGCTCCCGTTTCCTATCTAATGACCACATGGCACTTCTTCTTTCTTATTTACGGGCAACACAGCTCATTTCTTACAACTATCTTAGCCCAACTAACCAACTAACTACTTGACAAACCCTCTTACCAAATGACCTAACAAGCACATATTATCACCCACCTAAAACAAATCATTCACATTGTCCTCAAGTTGAACAACTTGCAGTTGATAAAATCATTATTCCACCAAGTTCCCTAATATTGGAAACACGATGAACAAGATACATATGAAAAATTAGGATTTAATATGTTCTTTCACCCTGTCTATAATATACTGGTTATTTTGTTTTGGTCCCTATAACTGTTTTGGCCGAAATGGTCCTTATAATATAAACATTTTTCGTTTTAATCATTGTTTGACTTATTACAATTAATTTTTTTTGTGTAATAAGTATTCATAACTAAATGTTTTCAGCTCCCATTTGATGGACTTCTGGATCCGTCTCTTCCCCCCATCTCATAGACCTTCTTCAGTGCCCATAACAATAATAGTTTTGGTAGTGTAGTGACATCTATTCTGCCGTTCATGTCTCTAAGGAATTCTTGCAAATAGCTTTATTTTCTCTCTCTCAGCAAGAGGAAGAGTGAATTCACGAGTCACTTGGAATGCCAGAATATGATCACTTACCAAGAGAATCTTCGATCATTCTAGCTGAAATGATATAGAGTGAAATGACCTACTAGGTCTGGTTCTCAATTGAAGCTTCACTTCTCATATTGTCCTGCTTTCTAACCCTTTTCTCTTCCTTAGAGAGTCACGCTTGACCCAGAAAATATAATCTCCTATACCCTACAATGTTGTCAAATCTGCAGCATGGCGGGTTTTGTGTTAGCCACCATAGACTGCTACACCTATTGTATCTGCAATATTTCCGCCATAGGCCGCAACACCATGTTCATATAGTGGACTTTTGGTTGGTCCCCATACTCTGCCGTTCGCCATTGATAACATTGATATCCCATCACACTAATGGTTTTAGCTTGGCTTATTAGATAAATAATTGGTCTTAGCTATTGAAATACCAGCTTTCCTTTTTTTGTTCTCCTTCCTATTCATGCTTTTCTGCAACAACCATTTTTGCCAAAACCTCCTCTACAGTCATCCATCATATCAAAAACCAGATCTAGTAGTTTTGGTTATGGAAGCTTGCTTACCAGTTTGGTGTCACCAAAAGGTTTTAGAGTTATTAGATTGTACTTCAGCCTTTGTGCAAGTACTAGAACGAGGGGATCACTTAATTGCCATCCTCCTATCCATACTGATCTTGTGTAATATGTATAGCATCAGCGTGTTTGTCTGAGCTTATTTACTAGATATCTCCCCTCTCTCTGTCTCAATTTTTCGATCACCAATGCACGTTTGGTGCAGATTTTTTAGTATGTTGATTGTTATGTTAGTATTTTGTCCCTTGCCAAGATTCGAACCCTGGACCTTGAACTCCTTTAATCCGTTAGCTCAACCAAGTGAGCTACCCATCCCCTCCCCATTTGGTGTGGATATATGTGCCTTTTAACTGTTTAACGTGTTTTACTTTCCAATTCATTCAGAAATATCATTGGCCAAGTCTTTAATTTTCAGATTCTTGCCTATGTCTCTCAAGTGCACAGGATTATTCTTCCTGAAGACTTAATTGACCATGAGACACTGACACTTGATCAGGTATAATAGCAATTTTTCATATTTATATATTCCAGAATGTACCTTTTATAAAACTGTTTGCATTAAATTCTGTGTTGTCAAGTAATATTCTAAACATGGAGATGACTAGCTGTTTTTATTTTTAATACTTTTTTATGGACATTTGGATGCTACTTAGTAAAAATGTTGTAGTGACTAACTAATGATTAGTTGTAACATGGAATGCATTTTCAAATCATGCTTACCATGTTACAACTAATGATTTTGTCGGAAGAAATTTTGGCATTCATATATGTAGTGACTAAATTGTCCTTTGTTAAATTTAAACTCAGTAAATAATTTTTCTTTTCCACATTTCGAATAGATGTACTCTAGAATATCAAACTGAAAAGAAAAAATATTAGTTCACAGAGGAAGAAATAACATTGTGATCTTAAACTGAAACTTGACTTGCTTTTTACACGACTGATGAGTATTACCAAGGAAATGAGAACATTATTTAGAAAGTGGGTGATCAAATTTTTACCATTCCAACCGGTAAATGTGCATTAATGTCAACTATTCTCTTTATTTGATATAACAATTTGTATGGAATATAGATGTATAATTAGTGTGTAAATAAATATCTCAAAGGGGACAGTTTGTACAATTTTCTTTTTACTGATGATGAATGTATTGATTTGATAGTAAAGAGGAACACCTTTAAGATAAAATGTATAAAAAGTCATTCTCGTCAAAACATGGGTAATTCATATAACTAAAACATTGAATGAGTTTAATCTGTAATAGACTTTATCCTGTATTTTGACCAAATAACTGTATCTACTGATTACTTTTCATAGAAATCTTACCTTGCTCTTTTTGTATTTATTTATTATTGTTGTTGTTGTTGTTATTATTATTATTATTATTATTACGTACTTCCAAGAAAACTAAATAATCTAATCTAAGTGTGTGAATATCCTAATTCATACTACTTATTTTATCTAACATATGCCGTCATGCTCTTCTGTTCAGACATTTACTTGCCGCAGTCTTTCAAATTGGCTCATTATTATTATGATTTGTTTTAATGTTACTTTTTCTTTTTTGGTAAAATTGTATTAATATTTCTTACTGTTGATGTTATGATATTTTATTCTTCCATCTCTGAAGTCGAATTCCTGGTTTGCCATTACTTTTTGGAATTTGTCCAGATTGAGAGTAATATTGTTCGATGTCCAGACCCTGAATATGCAGAGAAGATGATATCTGCTATTGATGCCGTCCGAGTGAAAGGTGATTCTGTTGGTGGTGTTGTAACATGCATTGTGAGGAACTGTCCACGTGTAAGTCTTTTCACCTCTCTGACAAGTAAAAATAATTCTGCAAGAAAATAGGGTTTAGTGCACAGATTATCTTCTAAAAGTGATAACAACCACAAGGGTTTTCTCGGGAAACTATATTTGTCTTTCTGATTTTCAACGGAAACATGATAGTGACACCAATGAATCAGATTGAAAGAACACAATTTATAATCATTTTTTTTAAAAAAAAAACAACTTCGCATATTGTTTATATATTCTCCTCAAAGACCATCTTTCAGCCCGCCCTGTGACTGTAATATTGCTTGATGATTGATCCAGAAATTAATTTAGTAAATATACATGATATAGAATTTTGTGGAAACTCTAGAAAAACCAGTGGTAATTAAATAAACTCAGACAAGCTGTGCTCTTTAGTCATCTAGGATTCCATGAGTTTGGAATCTTACCTTCCAGGTTTTTGCTGTATCATCCATATACCGATACAAGTATTAAATTTGCAGCCTATCACTATTAGATTGTTCTTTGAGGTATGGTCCTGTTATTTGATATTTAAATAATAGGAATGAGAGAAAAAGGAAGAAAACAGCACTGCTTTGAAACAATCCCTGTTGATTTGTAACTTTATATCTCCCTTTATATATGTACTTGCATGCCTGATATCTTATAGGCATTTCCAATCCTTGCATTGTTTTGCAACCAAGTACTTTATGTTTGTATTGTTCAGATTTTTCAAACTTTTTTCAACTAGAACAGAAAATGACTTCATTATTTCTCAGGGTCTTGGTTCACCGGTATTTGACAAACTTGAAGCTGAGTTGGCTAAAGCTGCTATGTCATTGCCTGCAACCAAGGGTTTTCAATTTGGTAGTGGGTTTGCAGGTATTGAAACTTGCTTATACATATGACAATGAGTGCTTTGTCTTATACTGATCAATGTACTTTACTTGATCAATTGTGTCTGGGGTATTTTCTGATAGCTTAATGAAATCATTATAGGTACCTTTTTGACTGGGAGTGAACACAATGATGAATTTTATATAGACCAAAATGGAAAAGTGAGGACAAGAACAAACCGCTCTGGTGGGATACAGGTATTTGTTCAGTTCTATAACAAATTAGTTGTTTCTAGATATGTTATATGATAGTCATGTTCTATATTTGTTATATTCTATTGTTTATATTTAAAATCAGGGTGGAATTTCGAATGGAGAAATAATTAACATGAGAATAGGTTTCAAGCCGACATCGACTATTACAGTAAGTCCAATATCTTCTCTCTCTCTCTCTCTGTCTCTGTCTCTCTCTGTCTGTCTCTCTCTCTTTCTCTCTCTCTCTGTCTCTCTCTGTCTGTCTCTCTCTCTCTCTCTCTCTCTCTCTATCTCTCTCTCTCTCTCTCTCTTGCTCTCTCTCACACACACACACACACAATAACACATCATATCAAAAACCAATGCCAGGGGAGTAAATGAGTTGCACTCAAGTTCTAACTTGGCAAATTTAAGTGTTAATGTTGTGTATGGGGGCAGAAATCTCAACCTCCTTATCACTCTACCTTATATCCCCTCTATTAAAAAAAGCACTCCCCAACCACTAAATCAACCTTATATCCCCTCTATTAAAAAAAGCACTCCCGCCCCCACACCGTTTTCACCCTTGAGGTGAGGTGTGTTTGCCAAAACAAGATCAGCTGTGTAGGAAATAAGATAGCAACTACTAAAGCTGCTTATTGATTTCCATTTTCTCTATTTGAATGAGACAATTGCATAGTTATATGAAGTAGTAAACATCATCTGATCAGTGTACAGGATGTATGGTTTATTCTTCATAGACATGCCGGGTTTTCAGGTACCAATTGAGGAAGCCTTTTGTTTGCATAATCTTACTGCCTCCAGTTCCTTGGCATGCAGATGTTCACATCCCCCTCATTTTTAGCTGATTTAGGTGGTTTGTTGCACATGACAATGACTTTTCTCTCTTTGATATGAATTGAACATAATGTTATCCCTGTGCAGAAGAAGCAATCTACAGTGACTCGGGATAAGAAAGAAACAGAGCTCATAGCCCGTGGTCGTCATGATCCCTGTGTTGTCCCGAGAGGTTAGTATATCAGCCTTTTCTGAAGTGCTGCCTATCTTATTTTCATCCCATTATTTAAGGTTTTATGTTGTCTCTGATAGCAATTCATCTAAGTTACTGAGAAAATCATTTAGAACCGAGTTAACTTTGTCATGAAAGGGCAAAATAATTTTTTACATGACATTATTTTCATAAAGATATGTAACCAAAAGACTTTTTTTTTTTTTTAAATTAAAAAAAACCATGAAGACAAAAATCTAATGTTAGGAAGATATATATGTTTCTGTGACTGATTTTCTATTAGATTTCAACTCATTTTCTTGTCCTATCTTTTCATCACTACTAAAGAAAATTTCTTAAATTTTTATTGGACTGGACTTGCAGCTGTACCCATGGTAGAGGCCATGGTAGCTTTGGTACTTGTGGACCAATTGATGGCACAATATGCACAGTGTAATCTATTTCCCGCAAACTTTGATTTACAAGAATCCTTGTCAGCTAAATTAGAAACAGAAGAAGTGCCCTTCTGAAAATGAAAAGGGTGCATATATCAGTAATTGGTCTCAAATAAAATCTTCATTCTGGCTAGTGTTTAGTGGACAGCTTACTTTGATGAAAAGTTCAAATTTCCTCAAGAGGATCCAGTTCTTGGACTGCATCTTGTATTCTGGCAGATATATATGTTTGCGGGTGCTATCTATGGTTTTTTTTTATTAATATAAAAGGTTAAAAACCATGTTCTTTTTTCTCTGTTTTTCTTCTCGACATTGTTTCTAGAGTGTCATACTGCAGAAGCACATATAGATGTATTTTTATAGTGACTTGGTATTTGTTGTAACAAATTTTGTAGTTTTTGGAAGTCTAATTTTTTTTATAAATACTGCTGTGTTTCAATAAATGAAGCTTTGGCAAGTTTATCTTGTTTGTGTTACCCTTTATCACTATGAAGACAGAATTAGTGAATTATTTCTAGAATTTTGCTCTTTTGGGCCTCTCACAAATGCTCAAACTGTTCGGTTCGTCAATATCAAACAATATTTTGTGTTTTTAAAGTCTTCGATAGGTAGCTACCAAAGATTGTTTTTGAAGAAAATCAATCTCTACGTCAGTATGTCTTTTGGAGATTTGGATTTATGAGAATGAATTCTTTGTCAAATGTTTTATGTTTGTTGAAGAAATGTTAAAAGTTGATCCGTGGGAATCCATGCTTGCAAGAAATTTATTTCAATTTCTCAAATAAAAGAAATTGAATTTAATTAGAAATTTATAATTCGTTCTTTCGAAAAATAAAAATAAACCAAGAAACCCGATTCAATACTTTATTCGGAATCAATTTAAAAAAAAACTTAAAATATTATATTTTTTCAAAAGCTAACTGAATTATGCATGTCTCTCTAACTTTTATATTCATAACAACATAACTTAACAACAACTAATATAAAAAATCCTCTAAACACTAATAAAAAATGTATAGCCGAAGAAATGTGGTTAGTGTACATATAATGACCAATAATTTGTAGTTGTTTGCCTGTATAACAAATACAGTATTTTCCTAAATATTATCGCAGTGGCTCATTGAGACGACAACTTTTGATCGTCGTTTGGTACAAGTTGACTTTTTAACGTACACGCTATATATTTATGACATATGCATGGATCTCTAACTCTATTCTCTATAATTATATTGGTGTTGTCATGTAATATGGGGGGAGAGAATATTAGAGCTCTTTAAAAATTGTCTCAAGGAAACCCGTAACATTTTTTTAATTATATTTGTCGTTTTCATTTGTAGGTATATTTTTTTTGAAGAGATTAAAATGAATTATATTACCACAATAAAAATGGCCTTCCTAGCACAATGTGTACTAAGGAAGAAACACCATATACAAAAGTACTCGGAACATTATTTACAAGGCAAAAGCCAAGCACCAAAGAACACACAAAAAGAGAGAAAATCACATTAGCCTATGCCAAGGGTAGAAAACGGGCAAAGCCACCAACCATGGTAATAGAGGGGTAAAGTGACGTATTTCCCCTTCAATCACATAAAGGTTAGAGACTTTATTTTATCCACCACCTGCGTAATAGAGCAAATTTTGTCATTGAATATCCTATTATTTCTTTCTTTCCAAATTTCTCATACTGTTGCAAACCATATGACCTGTAAGATGGAACGCCTAGACTTGGCCACCCCACCAATGTAACTGAACTGATAATAATGATTTGCAACATCATAAGGCCAAACTGCAGATAAACCAAGCCACCGAAGAATATGATTCCAAACTGATCCAAATAGATTACAATGAAAAAATAAATGAGAAGATGTTTCCACCTCCCCACAGCCACCAACACACGACTGAGCGTCAAAGGCAATAACATGCCGACAGAAAAGATTGTCTTTAGTAGGGAGCCTGTCGCGAAACAGACTCCAGACAAATAAAACCACCTTTAGGGGAACGTCCTTGTGCCACAGAGATGATGCAGGCACCGCTATATCAACAGGAACGTTAGCATTATCTGTTAAACGACCTCTAAAAGACACACCACCCACCCAAGCATCCGACCAAAAAAGAGTATTTTTACCATCACCCACAACCTGACTAATGTTAGCATGAAACCACTCCTCAGACCGTATAGCCGAGACGTCACGCCACCAACTAGACGCCTCACGACCACCCTCCCTGACCCGATCATCCTCCACTCCATAATGAGCTGACAACACCCTACACCACAAACTATCACTATCAACCAACAATCTCCAGCACCATTTCCCTAAAAGAGCAATATTAAAGTCCTTAATTCTCCTTACCCCCAAACCGCCAACCTCCTGACTTCGATAAATAGACTGCCAATCAAACCAAGAAATTTTCCTGTGGTCTACACTCCCCCCCCCCAATTTTTTACCTGACGAAGCCTTGAAGAAGGATATGGCATAAACAAGCAACGATGACAGAACAAACTTCAACAGGACCAGCCGGCCACCCAAGGACAACTATCTCGAGTTCCACCTCGACAGTCTAGAATGAATACGCTTCATAAGAGGTTCCCAAAAAGCCAGACAACACACATTACCACCAATAGGCAACCCAAGATACAGAAAAGGAATAATGCCAACCTTACAATTCAAAACCAAAGCTGCTTCAGCTAACCATGACCCATGAATGTTCACTCCGACAAGAAGGCTCTTTGAAAAGTTCACTTTTAAACCAGACAACTCTTGAAATAAAAGGAGAACTGCTCGCATAGCTCGAATATTGGCCTATGATTTTTCGCCCAATATTAAAGTGTCATCCGCAAATTGTAGATGCGACACCGACATCGGGTCATACATACCCACTTTGTAACCAGTGAATAAATTATTAACAGTCAGCGCTTGCATCAAAACATTAAAACCCTCCGCCGCCAAAAGAAAAAGAAAAGGCGAAAGAGGGTCACCTTGTCTCGATCCCCTTTTTAAAGAAAACTCATCCGTTGGAGACCCATTCACTAAAACCGAAGCAGTAGCTGTCCCAATACATTCTTTTATCTATTTACGCCACAGTGTCGGAAACCTCATTTTAAACATCACCTCATCCAAATAAATCCAATCGATAGAGTCGTATGCCTTCTCAACATCAACCTTAAAGAGAATCAGTTCCTTTTTGCATTTTCGCGCTTCATCTACCGCCTCATTAGCCACCAGAATACCATTGAGAATCTGACGACCTTTAATGAAAGCCGACTGCGAATCAGAGATAACCGACCCAATCACAAAACAGAGTCTATTCACAAGAACCTTCGCCAAAATTTTATACATACTTCCCACCAAGGAAATGGGGCGAAAATCATTCAGACGATGTGGATTGTCAACCTTAGAAATAAGTGCAATAAAGGTACTATTTATCCCTTTGGTTAACTTTCCGTTCCTATGAAACTCCACCAAAAACAGCATCACATCGTCCTTCAAAATGTCCCAAAACTCCTTAATAAAACCAAAAGAAATACCATCAGGGCCTGGGCAGTTATAACTATCACAATCCCAAATTGCCGCCTTTACCTCATCCAACGAAAAAGGCTTAATCAGACCAGCCCCTTGGCGACAAGATAAAGACCGAAACTGAATTCCATCCATCATAGGCCTGTTATCACGGCTAGAATGAACATGGGCAGCAAAGTGAGAAAACACAGCCGCGCGTACCCTGTTAACCCCTTCGACTATCTCCCCATCCACTATAAAAAACTGAATAACATTTCGTCGGCTTCTACTAGACATAATACTATGAAAAAACTTTGAGTTCGCATCACCTTCACGAAGCCACTGCAACCGCGACTGCTGCCAACTAATACTTGTATAATACGAGATAGCAAAAACAGTTCCTCAGAATACCCATGAAGCTGTTCTATTTCCTCATCCAATAAAACCGCTGATTCGGCCTTCATTTCAATAGATATAATACGATCATTCAAGTTGGAAATTCTAGCCGGTAAATTATTTGAATGACGCTGATGACAATCCTTTAATGCTAATTTTATAAGTTTGAACTTCTCTTTTAAGACGTAACCGCCCCATCCATCCAACTAATAGCTGCACCATTTTTCACGGACAAACTCTTTATAACCTGTAAATTTCTCCCAACAATGTAACATCCGCAAAGGACGAGGACCCCAATTCTCTTCATCAATACTTAGCTGAATTGGACAATGATCAGAAAGCCCCATCGATGTAGCCAGCTGAAAGCAATTTGGCCAGGTCATACACCACCTTTCTGATAACAAAAATCGATCAAGATGACTTTCCATCCCCCCGAAACCATGTAAAACTGCGACCTCAGAGAGGTAAATCAATCAAACTATTCATACCAATAAACTGATTAAAGAAATCGCTCCCTGCATGAATGCCAACATTTCCCACACTTCTACGCTCTTCCCTACTTCTAACAGTGTTAAAATCCCCACACACACAAAGACCATGGTCAAGTAAAGATGTCAGCCGAGAAGAAATATTTTGCCAAATAGACTGCTGACGAGAACTATCACATGGAGCATAAACATTCATCAGAGAGAACTCCTCCCCAGAATTCACAAACCGACCTCGAATCATTAAGACATGATCAAATTGTATTGAAACCTGACGTAAGATTTTTACATGTCATAAAACTATTTACACGTAAGTATAATAGGATCGTTTCCACAGGGAGTTGCGTATATCTTAAGCATTTTAACGTCATTTATCATATTAAGTGTTTGGGTATAAATTGTTTGTTTGTG
>Ga0228710_1000474_pt1 | contig 50712 bp, 23 predicted proteins | sample MedpolnodulmetaG_FD_177995 | JGI IMG/M metagenome (GOLD analysis project Ga0228710, IMG submission 177995) | Root nodule microbial communities from Medicago polymorpha collected in Santa Monica, California, United States - pink nodules | ecosystem: Host-associated > Plants > Roots > Nodule... | reverse complement strand
GAAGGTGGGAGAAAATGAGGAGATGAAGATTAAACTTAAAAGTGGTGAGAGAGAGGAGAAAGACGATTCAGAAATCACAACACGTAGAAATTCCATGTTTTGAGGCATCCGTGACTATTCGTGTGCATAAGTGCCGTACCAAATATCATTTTCCTTTGTTTAAATCAAAATTTTAATTATTTAATTTAATTAAGGGGTTATGTTAGTAATTCATGCTCATTATAGAAACCTAATTACTCTTTTTGCGAATTTTTGTGAGGGAGGATATATTCCTTGATACTCTTAAAATAACATAAAAGAAGGTTATGTGTTTTTATCCAATGAATCGTGAGAAATCTATATTTTTGTTTAACATTGTCACGGGAATACCTTATCATTTTTCGATCTCAATTTGCTTCAAAACTAATAATTCAAGCAATTAGGGACCAGGCTTCTCTTATTCTATCAGTAAGGAACATAACCCATCAAAAATCATAGCATTTTGTTTTAAGTAACATAACCCATCAAAAATCATAATGAGAAAACTTGCATATGTTCAAACATAAGTCTCCAAGTATATCAGGGTTTTGATCAAACAAATATGAGTGATACTTAATTCTAAGTACCTCCTATAAAAAAGTTGTGAAGAGTGATAACTAATCATGTTTCTCAGTCTTCGCATTAGTACAACCACTCTTGGACCCAGGCTTCTTCCTTGCATGTATAACCCAACCGAGAATGTAACCCATAAAGACCCCTAGCACCAATACACTTCCTACCTGGACATACCGGAATAATGTAGCTTCTTCAATCAAACCTTTGGGTTTAGCACTACCAATATCGACATTAACATTACCATTGAAAACTTCGCCGGATGCCAAAATTTCCATTGTGTCATGCACCTCGCCATCATGATTTCCAACATAAGAAACCACGAGCTTCTGTTTTGTAGCCACTAGTCTAATGTACCCAAACTCACCCCCGCGATACAAAGACCGTTTTGGTTGTGGAAAGATCGAGTCATTGTGATGACCCGGCCTTGTTTCCCATATGGATTGCTTGTCTTGCCCTGCCATGCCGATCACAAGATGAACGGTATATCCTTTGTCCCCTGCACTCCGACCCACGCCATTTCCACAAGTGTAGTTATTCAGTGGACAAAATCTCTCGTATCTATGAACATGACCCCAAAGGGCAAGGTTCACATTGTTATTCACCAATAGAGGTTCCAAGTGCTCAATCATCTTTTCTCTTAACTTAACATCCTTGGTTCCATTGATTGTTGTGTACATGGGTCGGTGCCCTTGGACTACTACAAAAGGTGTCTTGTTCCTGTCAACTGATTCCAAATCACGCTTTAAGAAGTTATACTGATTGCTCCCAAGAAGAAAATTGGTCTCTGTGGATATATAAACAAAATGTACTACACCCATATCAAATGAGTAATAAAGATTTCTAGTTGCAGGAGCTATAGTTCCAGTAGGTTCTGAAGAGTTTCCAGGCATGTTGAACCTTAAACTATACGGTACACCGCACTCACCACCTCCATCTTTTCCATAATCAGTCCAATTAGTTTTCCATGGCTGTGAAGGCCAATCATACTCATGATTTCCAATGCATACATGGTATGCCACTTTGGTTGCGACAGGTTCAATTTGTGCGAAAAAATGATCCCACAACCACGCATAACCACTTGCGTAACTAATGTCTCCGATGTGTGACACAAAAGCGGGTTTGTTTCCTAGAGCTTCAACATCACGGAGGATCCACTTCACTGTTGATATGCTTTCATCTTGTGTACGCAAAAATGTATTATATGGTGTAGCTGTTCCCATGTCACCAAAAAGGAAAGCTATTGTTTCATTTGAATCACTATTCCTTGACACAAAGCTATGAGTTGCACTCCATCCTCCATTTTCATTTCCAACCTGGTACACAAAAAACACCGTAACTCAAGTTAAGTTTCTGGTTACCATATATTAAACGATTAAATGAACCATATTAATTAGAGCGTCTTTGTTTTGCCGTAAAAAAATGATTTTAGTTTGTTTTAAATTTTTTAGAGATTTTTTAGAAAAGCTAAAGCTAACTACTCCCTCCGTCCCTATATATAAGCACCCTTTTATTAGAGGCAAAGAGTGCTTATATATAGGGACGGAGGGAGTATCAAGGGATTTCACATAGACCAATACTCAAAAATCTTTTCCAACTCAAACTGCAATCAATGATGTCCCTGGAAAGAGCAAGCTCATGATCCTCAACAAAATTAAGCAAAAATAAATATGAATTGAGCTTTGAGCCATGAATATACATTTTTATGTTGGAAAATAAAAAGGTCATTTTGATATTTTTGATAGTTTGTAATATGGATAAAAAGTTGTATTATGATTTAATGAGGGACAAAAGTTGTTGTTTTTGTTCACTCTAAGTACTTGTTTTGTCCGGTCCTAAAACCCGTTTGTAGACAAAAAAAGTTGTCCACCCTTATTATTTTTATCAAATCAAACACACCCAAAAAAGTATGAGGTAGTTTTTTATACTTAAGTAGACAAATTCAAACCTCAAATTAATTTTTTATCAAAACAAAACCTAGAAGCGCAGCACAAAGAAGAAAACCTTATAGTAGTATCTTCTTCCTTTCTTTAAACCAGTGATCAAAGCATCGTGTATGTAACCAGGATCCCTCCAACCAACACTCTCGTTCGCAGGAGCATCACACATATGCTCTTTCTCATACCTCTTCACACGCGCCACCGCCACACCTCCCATATGACATTTTCTCTCCCCATACCGCACATACGTCTTCTTCGGATCCCTCGTCACATACATAACCCGCATAGCATCCTCTTCGTCCGCAAAAGCAAGATGAATCTGCTCCGGTCCCTTACCCGAAACAAACGAAACCTCTTCAGAAATGGCAAGAAGGTTTCCGGTTTGCGGTAAGGGGTTATGGTCATGGTCATTACGACTATGGTTGATTTCTGATTGGGTCCAATGGAAGATACGGAAGATGTAGTTGGAACCGAGGTTGATGAGAGGGAGAGAGAGTGTGCCGGAACCGGATTGCCAGGTGGGTGATTTAGAGAGGAAAAGGTAGCCAATGAAGTTGTCGTAGGAGGAGGTGGGTGGTGAGTAGATTGCTACAAAGTCTAGCTCATAGGGTGATTGGATACCAGACCACCGTAGTGTGATGGTGTCGCCGGATTTTGATAGGGTTGTGGGGGTTACGGTTAGGGAGGGTTTTGATTGGACAAGTTTGGAGCTGAAGATTAATGAAAGATAGAGGAAGAGTATTGTGCAAGGAATCATGATTATTGTAAATGGTAATGGGAATTGGTTGAAATGGAAGGAGTTGAAGATGAAGTGGCTGATTGATTGGCATTGAATGGAATATATGATTATTCATACTCATAGCTCGTCATTGTTTATTGTTTGATGAGTTAAGTCGTCGAGCTAAAACTCTCTAAGCATCCTCTTCATCCATTTGGTATATTGATTGCATTAAAAATAAAAATAAAAAATGTAGAATATTTATCTATTCCTTAATTGACTTCTTTTTTATGTTCATTATGTAAGAACTCTCTCGTAACATAGATTAGGATGACACTCAAATGACATGTTTGATGTATAAGATATGATAGAAATAAGATAAGGATAATGAGCAACATAAGAATAAGATAGAATGATGATGGAAATGGAAGTGATGTTGACTACGAGTTTTGACCATTCTCTAAGTGTTTGTGATAGATGTGTCAAGACTGGCAAATAATTTTGTGTTGCAAGTATATATTAGCTTCTGACTTTGGTGGTAAATATGTGTCATGGGTTAGATCGATGATGTGATTGTCAGCCAAACAAGATCAAATTGGTGTCTTTGCAGTGATTTCAATGTCAGTCTTTGTGAATGGCAGTCCAACTGACGAATTTAAATTAGAAAGGGGTTTGAGACAATATGATTCCTTTTCTCCTTTTCATTGTTGTAGAAGGATTAAATGTTATGCTAAATGCTACTATATAGGTTAGTTTCTTTACTAGTTATACGGTTCATCAATTAGATGATTTGTGTATTTCTCATTTACAGTTTAACGATGATACTATGATTTTGAGAGAGAAAAGTTGGGCAAATATTAGAGGTTTGAAAGTTATTTTAATGCTATTTGAAATTATTTTGGGATTGAAGGTGAATTTTAATAAGATTTTATTAGTGGGTGTAAATGTGGATGACTCTTGGTTGGTAGAGATCTTAGTGGTTCTTAATTGTAAAATTGGTCACATTAATTTCTTATAACTTGGCCTTCCTATTGTAGGTGATCCACACTGGTTAAACTTTTGGTTTCTTTTGCATGAGCATATAAAGTAAAAGCTATTTAGGTGGTAAAACAGAAATCATTTGTTGGGTGATCGCTTGGTACTTTTGAAATTAATTATCGTATCCTCGTTACCGTTCTATTTTCTATCTTTCTTCAAGGCTTCCATGTGTGTCATTTCCTCTATTGATTTTTTTTTCCTTTTATTTATGTGTGTGTGTGTGGTGGGGGTTGTGAGGAAGTTAGGAAATTCAGTGGTTTAATTGTAGTTTTGCCCGGATAAGGACAAATGAGGTTTGGGGGTTCGTCAAATTCAAGAGCTTAATTTAATTGTTTTAGGTAAATATTGTTGTAGGGTGCATGCAGATCAAAGGGGTTTTGTGGTATCAGATTCTCGTGGCTAGGTATGAGTTGGAAGGTGAGAGAGTGAAGGAGGGAGGGAGAAAAGGGTCAACTTGGTGGAAATATTTGATTGGTATTCGAAGAGGCATGGTTTAAGGGTGGGTAATTGGTTTGATGATGATTTGATGCAGAAGATGGGTAGTTGGATCAATTCTCTTTTCTGCATTGATCCATAGTTGGAGGGTGATCCTTTATGTATTAGGTTTAGACGACTTTACGATTTGACTGAAAATCGTTTGGTATCAGTTGTTGAAATGTGTAATTTAGCATGGGATGTTGATGGTTATGGTTAGAAGTGGCGACGAAGGTTACTAGCTTGGGATGAGGACTAGGTAGGGGAGTGTTGGGATTGGAAGATCGATCATGTGAAGCCTATACAATCAGTGGGGTATATATAATTTGTTGTCTAATTTATAGCAAGTTGATCGTTCAAACATATCTGATATTATTTGGAATAAAGTGGCGCTTTTGAATGTCTCTTTGGTTGTGTGGCGTTTTTAAGTAACAAGATTTACATGAAGGATAGTTCGTTTAGGCACGGTGTTCTCTCGTCAAATTCTATTTTTTGTGCGGGTGGTTGTGGTGTGGAGGAAAGTGTTGATCATATTTTTCTCGGTTTTGCTTTTTTTGTCAGTTTGTGGTCTCTTGTTTTGCAATAGTTAGGAATCTATTCAACATTTATGTTGCTTCTCTCCGACCATATCATTCTGTTCGACTATTTATGAGTCTTCTCATAAAGAATTCAGTCTTGTTTTCACTTCATCTGTATGAAATATGCAAATATTTAAGTATATAAGGAGTCTTCAATTCAATAATTATTAGACAAAGTAAAAACTTTAGTTTTCTAGTGGCTGAAAGTGAAATATGTGAATTTAGTTTTTGTTTACCGTCTTGGTGGCATAATCTCATTGTTTATCTGTGAATTGTCAGTTAGATCATGACGTCATTTTCACCTTTCTCTTGTTTTCTTGTATTTTGTTTGTGGCTACTTTGTGAATCCTCTCCTTACACTCCTTATGCTGGGTAGGATTTATTATCGGACTTAATTGATATATTTCATTTTGATTTCTTAAAACAAAAGCATTTAGTTCAAATAATTGTAGGTATAGAACTAGTAGTACTACGTATGAATATAGAATAAAAAAATAAGTTGATAAGATATTTAATGAGAGATAGGAACCTTCTCGTAGAACTTAACAAGCCATTAAGGGAAGAAGATGTAAAATAAAATAAGCAAAGTCATAAGTCATTGTAAAATAAATAAACAAGAAACCAAAAGTCATAAGTAGTAAAACAAAATAAACAAGTCATAAGTCATTGCTTATTGTTTGATGAAATAAAATAAAATAAATAACCCTGATTGTTTAGATGAAACTCTTCAAGCATCTTCTTAATTCAATTGGTATATTCTTTGAAATAACAATAAAGGGAGAAAAATTGAATTAAATTACAAAGAAAATGTACTTCATATCTCAATTTGTTTTAAATTTGACGTAAAATTTATGAAGTATACTATAAACATGAAAAATCAACACATAAAAATAAGATGATTTTTAAATTACATGCTATCTAAAATAAATTTTAATACTCATAGTACAAGATGTTCTAACAACAAAAACAATTACTCCCTCTGTCTCTATATATAAGTATCCTTTTATTAGAGGCAAATGATGCTTATATATATAGGGAGGGAGTATAAAAATACACCTAATGTTATTTCAAAGTAAATAGTTTAACAACACTATTTAATGATAGACAATACTTAAATTGAAAATGAGCGGAGTTGAATCAAACTTGTTTCAATTCGACTCAACTCATTTTGTGAGAATGATGCAACATGTTTGACGTAGTACATTCATGTATTATTTTGTTTTTAAAGTGGGAAATTTTTAAATTCTTTTGGTATCTAAGTTATTTAAAAACATGGATAGTAATTAATTAGAAGTAAGAAAATCAATTAGGTTTACGTCATAAACAACAAGGAGTCAAACACAGTCATCTATACGAAATGATTAATTAATGATCAACATTGTGTCACACGAAATCATTTTTACAAGATTACATAACGGATGATGTAGCTTCCCCTTTTAGCAACCAATCACATCCCATCCCCATGCTCTTAACAGTTTCTACCTTAATGAATGATGGATTCAAGTTTCAAATTACACGTTCTTTTCAAAATTATTTGGTGTTAACATGTCTCTTTAGGACACAAACTACTATTGATATATTCATTAATTTATTGTTGTAATGAAAAATTTAGTTTGAGAAGTGGTGTGCAACGGTTCAAGACATAAAATACCTTAAAGCTAAAAAAATACTAAGAAAGAGATTTACATCAGCCTTCCTTCAAATACATTAATAGACTAAAATCTGAAACTTCTATATCAATGTTAATATTTTTACCATTAAACTAAACTTTTCGAAGTTTGAAATTTATTCATCCAAAAACATTATTCCCCTTTTTTGCCAACTGAGTGTACTCACTATCTCCATAATAATCACATCAAAATGGATTATTTGCCACCAATTTTATGATGCAATGAAGATTTTGTTGGGTCTCGATGGAGGGGAAACTTGTGGATATCACATGGGGTTTTGAACAACAACATAAATGATTTAAAAATCAGCTTAAGATTCTCTCTATTTCTCAAAGAAATGGATACCCAATTTACGAGATATAGACACAAAGGAAGTATTAGCGGAACCTATTTTTTAAACAAAATATTAAAAAAAAAATCATACTATTATCTCATTTGTGTCTATCTCTCTCATAAATTGATATTTCTATTTTTATTTTAGAAGTGAAAAAGATCTCAACTCTTAAAAACTACGTCTTTATCTAAAGTTTTAAGATATTATAGGCATTAGATCACTTATCCGTGCATATGGGTCAAAAATATTTAACCATATATTTTTCACATTTACTTTTTGTTCTTCTAATATAGAATATTTAACTCATACTTGACGGACCAACCAATCCCGTCCATAAATTATAAGTAGTATGGATCCTCCCCAAGACAAGAATGCACAACATTGAAATTACACATTCAACACCTACACATAATTAAGTTCCGTGACTCATTTTATGAGAGATGCTATATTTGCTGACAAATTATAACACCCAAAATCTCCCAATTAATTGAGATGAATCAATAGTATAAGGTGAGGTCCCCTTCATTTCATTTCCTTTCCTTTCTATGGCAATTATATCACTTCATGTGTCTCTTGCTTCCTTCTCATTAATACATTCACAGTCATCACTTGGCTAATGTCATCACCTCTTCTCCCTCTTTTTCATAATTTTTCCCATCACTTCACTTCCTATGCCCTAATTAACCTCTCTTCCTCTCTCCATTCACAAACCTCTCTTCCTTTGCAATGAAGACCTCTCATTCTTCTTCACTCACCACCACATTCTTGCTTCTCCTCTTCTTTTTCTTCTTCCTCTCCTCATCAGTAAACTCTAGGTTTCTTCCATCTCCAACTTCCTCAAGAAACCTCCACCATTGTAATTCTTTTTCCAACAGAAAACCACGTTCTTTGTGCTATAACCTTCAAAGAATACACCACAAGAACATGCATCCAGTTCCACATGGGGTTGAAATTGATCCAAGGTTTGGTGTAGACAAGAGACTAGTTCCCTCTGGACCAAACCCACTTCACAACTGAATCATGATGAAAATCAAATTCCCATGCCACCTAGCTCACTATATATAGTAGTCTTAGTATATATATATATATACACCAAGGTAACTTCAATGTCACCCACCTATTTCCTTGTTTGTTCACATTTTATATACACAAAGAGACAATCTTTGGCAAGGATTACTCCTTAGTCCTTAGTTATTGTTCAATCTTTTTACCTTTCTTTATTTTTATTTTTTGTTATTTGTATCATTTTAACATTGGAGTTAGTGTAATATCTTTTGCCTTTAGTATTATGGGCAATACATTTTCCATTTCCATGCTTGTATTTGGTTTTCCATGTCTTGCAATTAGTACTACAGCTGTAACTATGAAAGGTACAGAATTTTGTAGAAACGAGACGAGAATCTGAAAACAAACATGGAAATGGTGAGAGAGAGAGAGAGAGAAGATGGTTGAAAGCATAATTGAGGATGAAGAGGACCCCATGAGTTTCATTAATGTGGAGCCACCGAAAGTCTAGGACGTATCTATTTATGGTTGTTGCTCACAAGAAGAATATGGAGTCAACATCATTTTTTTTTTTAAATGTATAGTTGGAGTTGGTGTATTTGAATTGATCCCATGAAATATATGACATAGTATGTTGCTTTAATTATGCTTATATCATGTTTTGATTATTTGTTTAAGGGTGTTGTTAATGCTAAACAAATTTCTTTTTAAGTACAATATTTAATGTTTACAAACATGACATTTTAACCATTTAGTCGGGGGGGTTGATTTTCTAATAGTACAAATGGAAAATAGTTGTTGGAAGATGTCAACCTCTTACTTACATTTTAGTTAGATATAATGATTGATCTCTACAATTACAATTCTGTGTAGGAGAGTCACATTGGTTTTAAACAAAATATTAAGAGTCTTAAAATTGTGCTTTTGGTAGATACTTTAATTTTTACTGGTATTATATTTGTTAGCATTTTAAATTTCTAAAATTTTCCCAACTGGCTATGTTCATGTCCATCATGGTTTACTATTTTATAACTAATTGAGAAACTTTGCCCTAGAACATGTAGTCATAAGTAATAACTCTAATATTTTATGAATTTTTAGTTCTACGGCGGTAAAAATTGATTTTATTTGAAAATATGTTTAGGATATAATGACTTATGTTTATCACAAGTTCGCATGAAGTGCGTTGAACAATAAACTTGAATGTAAAATCGCAATTAACGACGAAAGCTATAAATCTTAGTTTCTTGTTATAATCAATTTTATAGACAAAATTAATTCTAGTCGGAAACCTCCAAGATCAAACATACAAAAACTAAAATCTTCAGAATTATTTTTTACTCTTTCAAAAGTGAATCTAAACATGAAATAGATCTCATCTTCTTTACTACAAAAAAAAAAAAAAAAAAAAAAAAAAAACGGATCATATTTCAAATGTACATTTTAAATTCTATTGGATAAAATTAAAATATGAAGCGTATCTTCATTCAATGATTAATGTTAGTTGATTGATATGTGGATTTTGAGTCCAAAAGACTCTTGATCTTATGAACTAGGAATCAGCCAACCCGTGTGGATTTTGAATCAAGCATGTATTTATATGAACGCAACAAATTATATTAATTTAATAACCATTTTCATCAGATTTTTTCAAGAACAGAGCAAAAAGGGTCTACAATCCTTCTTTATACACATAATTTAATATTAACCCTTTTAGAGATTAAAAGTATTAAATATTCAAAAACCAGTTCTTTAATTTATTCCCTTTGGAACTTCCACATGCCAATGTACATAAAAGTTCAAAGCAATACAATAATTTAAATAAAAAAATCTGACACCCTTTTTCCCTAGCTGATTTAATTTGATATTTTTAAAATTTTCATCAGAGAAAACTTGATTATAAAAAATGTGGTCAACAAAGTCAAAATAAGATCCTATGCTTGATGGTAAAAAATCTCTCATGAAGAAAAGAATACTTGTCTTCACCCACAAGGCACTTGAAATCCAAACCAGACAACACATGCAAAGTATATCTAACCTTGCTTTGCCCTCAATAACAACCTATGACTATACTCTACAAAAAGGTTCTCATTTCTTTGGTTTCTTCTCTTTCAAATAAGCACCTACCACTCATCATAATTAAAGCACAAAATTCTTCCTGTTAAGAATGGAGAATTGGCTGAAGCAGATAAGGTTAGTAATTTTTACTTTTTACCATTTAAGATTGTCACATGTATTATTTATTGTAAATAAATACCACTCATATTTTGCATGAAAGCACATGCCAATTCTTCTTGATATAGAAAGAGCTTTCTGTTTTATATGCTAAATAATTTTTTGTTAGAGAGAAATTAATTGGTGCAGAAGAAGAGAATACAGCTGATTTTGGTGGTAGTAGGGTCCAGAAAATACCAATACAGAAAAGTTCATCTTTCAAAGGTGATGTACTGTCTTTCCCTTGCAGACTTTGTTATCAGTATTAGGAAAGAAATAAAGTCACAAGATAGCAAATATTCTCTTTGACCAAAAAAGCCATTGAGGAAATTAATGATGGCTGAAATTAACATGCAATAATTTAGTTTTTGGCTGAAAACTGAATGAGGTAATTAGTTAATTGACAAACATTTGCATGTGACATATTTCTACAGAGAAGAAAAAGGCACATAATTGGTTTCAGAGACAATTTTCAAGGAATATGAGTCATGATTATGATTTTATAGAAATGGAGCATGCCACAGCAGTAGCTGCTGCAGCATTTGCAATCAGTTCACATGTCTCAGAAATTCCACATGAGCAGAAAATGTGGGAGTTTCCTGAGACCTCATTGACCAAGTCCAGAAGCAAAGCCTATGATAAAAAATCTTCATTTTCCCAGCTAGGGGCTGCATCCAAAAGATTATCAGGTAAATATTTTATTTTTTTTAATCAGGTATTCTCTATGTGCAACTGCATACGCTAATCCATCGAGCTGAGTAGAACCACAATGTGCGGCAGGGCTCTCCCTCAAGAGTTTTAACGTTCCTGTATTCTTAGGGCTAGATACGGACTCACTACTCTTGGACTGCAAGAGACTTGAATCATCTCATCCAAGCACAATTTGTTACATTATTTATCGTTTATTCGCAATCGCAGCATAATGAGAAAATTAACAAAAATACAATTATGATGAACTCAATCTGCATCACTTGTAGGCTCATTTAAAATCACAGATGAACAAGGAAACAAGGTGCCAATAACATCCTCTATTAGAGAAGAAAAAAAGCCTGAAAAGACCATCTCATTCGCACCAGCACCATCAATGAAAAAGACTCCAACTTTTGGTGAAAAATCAAAGAGAAATGATGATAAAAAATCTGATATCCTAAAACCAAAAAAGATTCCAAGTTTTGGTGAAAAATCAAAGAGAGATGATGGTAAAAAACCTGATATACTAACACCAAAAAGGACTCCAAGTTTTGGTGGTAAAGATTTTATTAACAGTGATGATATACAACCTGAGACCCCAAAACCAAAAATTCTCCCACTAGTTGATGATCCAACCACGTCCTCATGGCCGCAGCCGCTGCCACCTCCACCGCCACCACAACCATCAATCAGGCAGACTTCAACCTCTGCCAGACCATCAACTAGACCAAGTGAAACAGAAGCAAAAGCAGATGCATGGGAAAGGGAAGAGCTCAAAAAGATCAAAGAAAGGTAGATACATAAGCATAGCAAATTAGCAATTATATATTTCATTAACACTATATGAATATTGTGAATCTATGACTTCATGCATTGGAAGCAATAAAAATATTATTAATTTTTCAGGTATGAGAAGTTGCTAGAGACAATAGATTCGTGGGAAAAGAGGAAGAAGATGAAAGCAAGACGCAAGCTAAATAAGCATGAGGTTAGATTTTCATTTTCTATTCAACTCAACCATATTGAATATTTTAATGTCTAAATTGAAATGTAGTGTTTCATATTTAGGCCATGTTTGGATAAACACTTTAATTAAGTGCTTACACACGTGTTTATCGAATAATTACATATGTCTAAGTTATTTCTATATTAAGCAGCAATCATATAATTGCCTAATTATAAGCTAATTAAACTGTTTTCATATAAGCTAGGACAGCAGTTTATGAATTTGTCATAATCTGTTGTCATAAATTCGCTAAAAAATTGTTTACGCAAATAGACAAGTTCAAATAAACTAATCCAAACATGTTCTTAATAGTTCTCTGATAAAGTGTAGTGACTTTGTGAAAAATGCAGCAAAGTGAAAATGCACGGAAAAGGGAGAAAGCATGGAAAAAATATCAAGATAAAATTAAATATATAGATGAGATTGCAGAAGGAGCAAGAGCACAATCAGATGAGAGACGAAAGAATGAAACGCTGAAAGCAAAAGATAAGGCAAACATTATTAGAACAACTGGAAAGCTTCCAGGGGCTTGTTCCTGCTTCTAAGAAAGAAAGAACAGCAATAAGTATATACATATGTACATAATGTCATTTGGTTTTAGTAACAAAGTTCTGTAATTATATGTTTCACTGTTATATGAAATGTATATGAACATAATGTATAGTTGCAGTATACAAAATACACTTGTTTTTTCTTCTTTTCTAAGGCTCAATCAGTTTCAAGATATGCAAATTATAAAAAATCATATGACAATGTCCATTAGACAGTTCTGTTATTGTTTCTCAATTTCTATTTGCTTCCATATTTTTGCTTTTGTATATTAAACTGTGGGATATAATTGGAACATACTCCCTCTTGGAAATGAAATAAAAGCAAATTTCATTTCATTTTAAAATGAAATATAAGCACAAAAAAAAAAAACTTCCATTAATTTAACTTTTAGGATTTTTAATGAACCAATATAGTATTAGTTATAGAGGATAATTTAGGCATTTGTTAGATACAGTTGGATTAATTAGAATTAGTAAAATATTAGTTAAGGTAGTTTACTAGTTAGTTATGATTAATTAGAAGATTCTTGTATTAGATATACCTTAGAATCACTGTATAAGGTGCATCATACATTCATTACTATCAATTTCAAAATCAATATTTCTATCATTTTATTTTCTCCTTTGTTAGACTCTACCATGTTTCTCAATGGCAATAAACTTAAATTTTTCATGTAAAAAAATTACATTGTCAATCAATTATAATCATTAGATCGTAAAAATTACCTGACTTTACTATCTCTAAAGTCGCACGCATGAATGATCATAATTTGTCGGTAATATTTAATTAACACATGTTGAAAGAGCACAAAATTTGACGTAGCCAAAAGAGAACAAAATACGAGAAAGGAAACAGAATTGAATATTATATATGCAACAGAATTAGGAAAAATATAAACAGAGGCAGGATCAGTAAAGTGAAGAGCAGAACTCTGTTCCCTTACATATTGGATCCAACTTAGTATATCCTATCCTACAGATTATATGATATAAGAGCTTATACACAATACTTATACACACAAAAAAAACTTATTAATTAAAACTTATATACTAAAAAAAAAAACTTATACACAATACTTAAAGGGATGGCAAGTTTAGTGTCCATATTAATTAATCAAACTTGCTAAAGTGAAATCAACGATATTCTTCATTTAAATAAACCTCCAACAGACTTTGCAGCACCATCAACCGCACCTTTGGTTTTGCCGATAGGATCTGGTTTGGGTTTTACAAAATCAGCAGCCTTGGTAGCATAGTCTCCTACAGTCTTATGAACACCAGCTGCAGCATTTCCCACAGTTTTCTGAGCACCAGCTGCAGCATTTCCTACGGTTTTCTGTGCTGAAGCTGCTGCATCCTTTGCACTTGCCAAAAGATCGTTAGGTCCAGCCATCGTTTATTTTTTGTTGTTTAAAAGTAATGAATATATGAATTTTGAAAGTTTACTTTCTTCAAGACTTGAACTGTTATTTATAATCTGAGGGAAGGGTTATTTTTTTGCAAAGAGAAAATATCTACGGAAATTGTAGTTGGAGATTTTAATACGGGTCTACCATATCGACTCATACATAAATAATACCAAATAATACAGTAGGGAATACGTGGCCTTTGAAATATAGTACTGTTTGCTTCTTATGTCGGCATTCCCATATTCCTTTAACTACCACTCATTATTTTTTAATCGTGTTAGTTAGTACTCAATTCTTATATATAAACCGTCATTGAATGAGAGGTGCCTTTGGCTAAGAATATTTGTAACAATAATTTAAGGGTTCGAGACTGCAACATGGTCTCTATGTATAGCTTGTGTCGCAAGCACAAAGAATATATAATAATTTTTTTATTGTGATTATGTTGGTCAATTTTGGCGTTAGATTACTTCCATTTCTAATATACAGTTGGACACCAGTAACATGCACACTATGATTGAGGTTTTTAGTAAATCTTGGCCACCGTAATGTAAAGTAGTAGTCATTGAAATCATTATCATTGTGATCAATATCATCTGATATTGTAGAAACAAAAAAAAATTGATTGTACTTGCGATGAGTACAATATAAAAAACTAGGGTTTAGTTTGTTTAGGTCATGCTTTGAGAATTATCTTAAGGTGGGTATTTATAGCCCTCTTAGGCTTATAATTTCCTAACTTAGGTCCTAAGTAACTTAAGCCCTCAATCAAGAAATGCACGTGCTAGATGCTTCGACCGAATATTTAGCCCCAAGATACGAGAAAGACATTTTCGGAGCTGGGGGGGCTTAAAAGAGGGCCAATAAACCTATGTAGAGAACCAATAAGCCGTTAATGGAATATTGACAATCCACAGTCCCCCCCCAAACACAAGTCTTGAGACAAGGCGAAATGGTTTAAGTTAAGTTGACAGTCCACAAATGTACTTGAAGAAAATACATTAACATAAAGGAGAAGATTTCGAATGAGCTCGACAAGGATTTCACTGGTCCTACGTATCCCTAAAGGTCTTAGGGAATCATAGCTACGTAGTTTTGTACAGGTCGGGACTTAGATCTCATTACTTGAGTGAAGGTGAGGCTTATCACCCTTTTATGGATATATTTGTTATACTGGTCCACAACCTCCCAAGCACAAGGCATGTAAGGACGAAGTGATTTTTAATTATAGCGAGCTTCATCTGACTTGGTCGCCCCTTAGGGCTATATTTCTATGAAGGTTCATTGATGGTGTCATTGTTAATTGAAGAACTTTTGAACTTACTGTGCTTTAACAATTTCCTGGATGGGAGACATACTAAGACACATTCTTATTTTGACATGCATGCATCAATTCGTGATTTTAAAAGTTTTATTTCTCTAGGTTCATGCGCCTAATTCTCCTTGCATCATGAAGGTGTTGTGGCATCCTCCATCTTTAATCGGGTCAAGTGTAATACGGATGGTTATGCTAAGGGATGTCTAGGCTTTGCAACTTGTGCAAAGATTTTCATAGATAAAGGTGCTGATTATTTAGGTAATTTTGTGATCAATCTGCATATCACTATTGCCTTTTAAGATGAGCTCTATGGGTTAATGAAAGTTATTGAGATAGCGTATAATAAGAATTGGAGTTGGATTTGGTTAGAGACTGACTTTTAACTTGTTGTTCTGCCTTTCAAAATTCTAGTATTGTTCCTTGGCACATAAGGAATAGATGACTTAATTGTATGAGTTAACAAAAACAAATACATGTTTACAATTATCATATTTTCAGAGAGGGGAAAACCAATGGGCTAACAAGTTTTTTTCCCTATTGTCCTTCAACAAAATGATTCGACTTGGATGGATTCTACTCCACCGTACATTTTAGATTCTTTTAATCATAGTAGATTATACTTTTCTGAATTTATACTTTGTTGATATTGATCTTTGTCAAAGGGTCCTCTTTCCTTCTTGTTTTTATTCTTGCTTTATAGTCTTTTCTCCTTGATAGGTTTTAACCTTTGGGTTTTTCTACAAAGGTTTTTAATGAGGCGGACTTTGAGTTCCCTTGGTTATTTTGGCTAGGGTTTTGGTCTAGTCCACCAAGTGTCTTTGTATCTTTCTTTTTATTTTAATAATATTTCCTGAATGTTATTACTGATAGGTTCTTCTTAAAAAAAAATTATTGATAGGTGGCGACCAAGGGATGCCAACATAGTTGAGATCTCTTGGTTTGTTGTCTTTGCAAACTCTTTCATTTAAAAAGAAAAATATATTTTTGGGTTAATAGGTATTTACCCCCCTGTAATATAGGTCATTTTCGATTTTACCCCTTGTGAAATTTATTTTTTGGTTTACCCCCTGTAAACAAAATTTGTTTTGATTTACCCCCCTAATAGGCCAAACAAAAACCATTTTTATTTTTGGGTTAATAGGTCTTTACCCCCCTGTAATATAGGTCATTTTTTGTTTTCCCCCTGTAAATTTTTTTTTTTGATTTACCCCCCTATAAAATATTTTTGTTTTGATTTACCCCCCTAATAGGCCAAACAAAAACGAAAATTTCTTGAAAAATAAAATAAAATTGGTTTTTGTTTGGCCTATTAGGGGGTAAATCAAAACAGTTTTTTTTACAGGGTGGTAAATCAAAAAAAATTATAGGGGAAAACCAGAAATGACATATATTACAGGGGTAAAGACCTATTAACCCTTTATTTTTGTTCCAAGAAATTTTCGTTTTTGTTTGGCCTATTAGGGGGGTAAATCAAAAAAAATATTTTACAGGGGGAAAACCGGAAATGACCTATATTACAGGGGGTAAAGACCTATTAACCCTATATTTTTCTATGGACTATTTTGAGGACTAAAAGTATCCATTTTTTGTATGATCAAATAAACACTTCTATTATATTTTTAAGGGTTATATAAGTTTTTAGTCCCTGTAACAACTCAAATTTGGTTTTGTATCCCTCTAAAGATTTCCGACAAGTTTTGGTCCCCCAACCAGTTTTCCGTCTATTTTTAAGTCAACTTACATGTACCATTCACATTCATTAATGGATTTTTAAAAATATATTTAGAATATTATAACAATCTCTCGCACAAATAATTATACATATTTTTTTAACAAAACATGAATTAAATATGAACTTTTAAGCACTAATAACTTAAAAATTCATATTTTTAAACATGAATTATATTTGTTTCAGACTCTTGCGTACAGAAAACAATTGGTTGAGAGAGGGGAACCAATTTGTGTGCCCCACATATTCCTCCACAAAGATTGATCATTGTTAAACGGTGGTGAAAATTTTATACCGATAACATGGTAACCCAAAACTAAGTCATTAGACTTAAATTTTATACCGATAACATGGTAACTTCAATTAAGAATTCTTTTTGTCATCCAAAAAAGATTAGTGGCGCAACTTGTTGCTCGCTTATTTTTCATTCCTGTGTAATTTTTTTTGCAAATTCAATATATTTTCCAAATTAAATAGAAATAAAAAAAAAAGAACAAAACACTAAGGAACCCAAATTTAAATATTAACTAAAATAATTATTGATCAGACTATATTTAAACTGAACTCCCTATTGCTATATACACTTCTTATGATAATCTAAAGTTTCATTCATTTCATTTCTATAATAATTGATAATATGTATATAAAAAAGGTTTCATTCATTTAATATAACTTTATGTAATAAAAAATTGGCACAATAACTTTATATGTATTTTTATTTAGGAGGAGTAATTTATATACATTTAACTAACACATATCGAAAGAGCAAAAAATTTGATGTAGCCAAAAGAGAACATAATAAGAGAAAGTAAATAGAATTGGATAATAAATATGCAACTGAATTGAAAAAACATAAACAAACAGGGGCAGGATCAGTAAAGTGGAGAGCAGAGCTCTGTTACCTTACATATTGCATGACTTTACATATTTGTGTCTAGACCATTCCCAAACATCCAATCATATCTGCCTCATCTTTGATGACTTTACAACAGATGCCTCTGAGGCCTACGCCGAGTTTCTTGATCATGTGTTGGTCACAGAGGACTAATTAGGAGATAGGGTGTTTTGGGGGTGGGAAACAACACAGGGTTACATGAGGTGGTATACGAGGATGTTACTTTTGTATGTGTTGCTAAGACATGGGTGAGACGCCTAGGCCAGCTGAGGAGACGACATTTGCAGAGATTGCGGTTGAAGAGGTGGGGAACCCGATTATAGACTTGGTCAAACGGACATGATGCATCAAGACATTAGCACCTGGTTTACTGAGTAGTGGCCACGTGGAGCAGGCGGTTCAATTTGGCAAGGTTTGTAGCAGATCATTGTAGAGGCTTAGTAAGGAATGTTGTACCGACAGAGGATGAAGGAGTGCTATAGGTTATGTAGGTTTATGAAATTGTATTTGTGGATATTTCCTTTTAAGTACTTTTGTACAATTTGGATATTTGGTTTTGTTTATTTTGTATAATATTTTAATGAGTTATGTTTTGATTATATTTCGATGTGTGTCGATATTATGTTTTGATGTGTATTGTTGATATGTGAGTTGCAAATAGACATATAGTTCAACAATAATCGATATGGTTTGTTTAGTTTGTGTTATGTTTGTGATACAATTTGGATTATATAAATCAAACACATATATTTTACCCCTTCGGTTTATATAATCCAAAGTATGTCAATACAAATATTTTTAGTATTGCTGGAAATTGGTGTCATGGATGTTTGATATATTTCGGATTATATAAACTGGATGTGTAAAACATATGTTCAATTTATATAATATGAAATCTATCAACTTAAAGAGACCCTAAAGTTACAAATTTTTTGTTCTTATGAGTTTCAATAGAATTCATACTATATATCCAAAATTTCATTTGCACATGCTTCAAATTATATAATCTAAAAATGAACAAAGTGGGCGAAAGAGAAAGCCTGCGAGAGGCTTCGAGGGTGGGAAAAGAAATCCTTTAAAACTTATTGTGCGTCGAGCTCAAGCCATCCAAGGGTGCTAGGCCTATAATTTGTAGGCTCAGGTCACTCACTTATGGTTTTAAATAAACTATAAAATGAGGACTCAATAACTCTTAGATTATGCGACATGTCTCTTCCAACTTAACCAAAATATCAAGTTCATACAAAAACAAACACTAGTAAATAAAGCAAAATTAGCGACAAAAATTAGTTAGAACTTTTTGTATTTTTAATGAACCAATATATCACTAAGAATTCAATTATATTTTACAAGGAGGAGTAATTTATAAATTTAAGGGTTAAATATGTTTTTGTCCCTATAAATATACTAACTTTTCATTTTAGTCCCTAAAATTTTCGTTCAACTTTTAGTCCCTATAAAGATTTCAATCACTACATTTGGTCTCTATTTTTAATTTAATTTTTGTATTTTTTAATGTAATTGTGCAGAAATGTGTAAAATATTTAAAAATATATAATTTTTTAACTAAGCACAAATTAAATATGAATTTTTAACCGTAAAAAATTTAAAAATTCATATTAAATTCTTATAATATTATGAATTATTCTACAAAATTTTATTAAAAAAATATGAATTCTATATATGTGTTTACTTTAAAGGAGGGACCAAAAGTGAAGATGAAAAAATTTTAGGAACTAAAAGTTGAGGAAATTTTTTAGAGAGGCTAAAATGAAAAGTTGACATATTTATAGGGACTAAAAACATATTTAACCCTAAATTAAATTAAGGGTTAATAGTGTTTTTCACCCCTGTAATATATGTCATTTTCGGTTTTCGCCCCAATAAAATTTTCGGTTAGATTTGCATCCTCGTAAAAAAAAATTCCTTCCAAAATACCCCCCTCCCCAATCCAACTCAGCAAATACGTTGATTTGACATTTTTTTAATTGGCCATGTGTAAACAAAAAAATCACATCAGATTTTATTTTTTAAATATTTGAAAATTAATTTTACAAAATAAAAAATATTAAGAGTTTTTTCCAAAAATTTGAAAAATCGAATTCAGAAAAAATATTAAGATTTTTTCTGAAATATAAAAAATCAGAAAATATAGTCATATTTTAAAATTAAAAAGATTTTAAAAAATTCTGGAATTTAATTTTCAAAATACAAAAAGCAAATTTTCAAATTAAAAAAAGGTCAGATTTTTTTAAATAAAATTCTCGAAAAAATTTTAATATATAAATATTTGTATACAAATTTAGAAAAAATTCAGATTTTTTATTCGAAAATTTTATTCTACAAAAAATCATTTATCCACGACGATGGCAAAACCCTCTAAATTTGTATCCAGATTTTTAAAAAGTAAAATTTTTTCCAGAATAATTTTTAAAAAATCTGACCTTTATTTAAATTTTTAAAATTTGTTTCTTTTTGTATTTTGAAAATTAAATTCCAGAATTTTTTAAAATCTTTTTAATTTTTTTAAAAAATTGATTATATTTTTTGATTTTAATCTTAAGGTTTTTTTAATTTTTTGGAAAAAGTCCGACTATTTTTCTGTTTATTTCTATTTCAGAAAAAAAATCTTAATATTTTTTCAGAATTTTTAAATTTTTGGAAAAATCTTAATTTTTTTATTTTTTAAAAATAAAATCTTATGTGGAATTTGCTGAGTTGGATGGAGGAGGGGGTATTCTGGAAAAAAAAAAAATTACGAGATTGCAAATCGCATCGAAAATTTTATAGAGGCAAAAATAAAAATTGATATATATTACAGGGGTAAAAAGCATCGTTAACCTTTTAATTAACACATGTTGAAAGAGCATAAAATTTGACGTAGCCAAAAGAGAACAAAATAAGAGAAAGGAAGCAGAATTGAATAACAAATATGCAACAGAATTAGGAAAAACATAAACAATCAGAGGCAGGATCAGTAAAGTGAAGAGCAGAGCTCTGTTACCTTACATATTGGATCCATTATCAAACATTGCTAACTTAGTATATCCTATCCCATAGTTTATATGATAAGATACACAGTGCTAACTTATACACGATACTTAAAGTGATGACAAGTTTAGTATCCTTATTAATTAATTAATTAATTAATCACAAGATGGTAAAGTGAAATCAGTGATATTTCATTTCTTAAATAAGCCTCCAACAGCATTTTTAGCACCAGCAATCACACCTTCGGGTTTGGCTGGCTCTTCTGGTTTGGACTGGACAAAATCAGCAGCCTTGGTTGCATACTCTCCTACGGTCTTCTGAACATTAGCTGCAGCATCTCCTACAGTTGTTTGTGCTGAGGCTGCTGCCTCCTTTGCACTTGTCAAAAAATCGTTGTTAGGTCCAGTTGATGCCATTGGTTCTTTGGTGTTTAAAAGTAATGAATATATGAATGATGATAGAGCTTACTTTCTTCAAGACTTGAACAGTTATTTATAATATGAGGGAAATGTGATTTTTTGCCAAGAGAAAATATCTACTGAATTTGTGGTTGAAGATTTTAATAATGTGTGGGTCTACCATACACAGTAGGGAATACGTGGCTGTTGAAACACTGTTTGCTTATTGATGTCGGTAAACCCCTGTTCCTGTCCCATGCTAGAAACAGGTGAGACAATGTCACGGAACCACAAAAAAGAAAAAATGGACCCCCTCAAACCACATAAAATATCATATCACGAGTTCATGGTCTACTTTTTTTGGTTAAATAAATTTTTTTATCTTTATAAATATTATAATTTTTCATTTTAGTTTCTTCAACTTCTAATCCTCAAAAATTAAATCTTCAATAACCAGTTTTTGTATTTGTTTTTAAGTCAATCCATGTATATCATTTGAAATTTTAATTTTACTATTTGCGTTCATGTTTAGAATAGTATAAAAATCTCTCCAAAAAAAATTATAATTTGTAATAAAACATGAATCAAATATAAATTTTAATGTTTTGGCGCTTAAAAATTCATATTTAATTCATATTTTGTAAAAAAAAAAAAAGGTACTTTTTATTGGGAGAGAATGTTATAATATTCTAAACATTGTTGCAAAAAGTCATTCAAACATTTACCGGATGCATATGAGTTAACTTAAAGGCAGAGACCAACCGTGGTGATTGAAAACTTTTGGAGGGACTAAAAGTCGAAGAAAATTGTTATTTATGGAGATTAAAACGGAAAGTTGAAATATTCATAGGGATCAAAAACATAATTAACATTTTTTGCAAAAATAAACGATATTCATTATTTTATTCATTCAAATTGATAGAGTATATCAATATTATACAAATTCAAAGTCGCTAAAAATAAAAATGTTGTCATTTCATTTCATGGTCTATATTTAAATATTAGTTAGTCATACCATACTACATTATTATCCTCCAAATGTATTTTGGTAACAAGCTAACATTGAATAATTCTAGTATTTTACACAAGTGGGAGTGAAAAATGGGTCAGACCAACTAACATAGGTTTAAGGTCTAATCTAAGTCAAGCTAGACTAAGTTAGAGTTTTTTTCAACAAAAAAGAAAGTGAAAATTGAGACCCTTTTTAGAATTCGGTTCAAGTAACCCAAACTACAAGCCATAAAATTTCTTTTAATAGAGTTTTTTTAAACAAAAAAAAAAGTGAAAATTGAGACCGTTTTTAGAAGTCTGTTCTAGTAACCCAAACTACAAGCCATAAAATTTCTTTTAAGGTTTTCAAGCTGGTCTAGTTAAGTAAATATGACTAGCATTATTTATTACTATTATTAGTAAATTAGATCTTGTATTTTTTTTTAAATTATAATTTTACTATATTATGCTACATTTTTGTTTTGTTTTGCATATTGAATATATTATTATCAAATAAAATTGAAATATGGCATCATATTTAAGTCAATTCTGTAAAATGTCATGTTAAATATTTGAATGGAGTATAATCTCACTAAATATTAGTTTAGTTTATTTAATGATAATGTAGATTACCTATTTAAAAACATTGATATGACACAATAATTTAAGTGTTCTAACAAATCATACCAGACTTTCAAAAATATCTGCCTCAAACCTTTATGAAAGTAGGTAGAGCAATTTATTGATTATGCCAAACTTTGATCTTGTAAAGACTAGCCTATCCCAACTCAATCTATTTTCACCCAAAAATTGTTTTTTAGGTATCCATGATTCTACTCTCAAGCATCCTGAACTGACAAAAATACCCCTAACAACACTTAGTTAATCGGTTAAATCGATTTAAAAAATATCGAATTGATATAAAAAGTGTCAAATATCACTTAACTGTCATTTTGTGGCGAACGACAATTAATTGTCGCTCAGCCAACAATAGTTGAATTTATTAAGAAACTCATTTGAGTTGGTTTGAGGGTGTTGGTTTGGAAGCTTGGAGTGAGTATTCTCAAAGTCTCAGATTCGATTCTTTTATGTGCCAATTTAGATGGACTAATTTAAATTTTAAAAAAAAATGAATTTATTAAGCAATCTGTGGGTGCCCAAAGATCAACTCTAATTTCACCCCATGTCCTAACCCACCACATCTCTTATTCATGCCAAGGATTAATAAATTTGGTTACTTTTATATAACTATTTATCTTTTTTCAAAAATATTTTTCATATTTTATTATCTTATTCTATATATTTCTCTCGTTACTATAAATGTATATGAGTATTATTGACAAAGTAATATGAATGTTGAAATGAACTTCAAAACATAAACAAACAGGAGCAGGATGTTGATTCAAACTGTAAAGTGGAACCTTACATATTTGATCCATAATCAGACAATGGTAACTTAGTATATCCTATCCTATTTAAGTTACATGATAAGATATACAACAATCAATACTTAAAGGGATGGGTCCTTATTGATAAATCAAGATGCTATTTCATTTGAATAAGCCTCCAACAGTCTTTTTAACACCATCAAGCACACCACCTTCTTCAGTTTTGGCAGGCTCCACAGGTTTGGAATGAACATAATCAGCAGCCCTGTCAATTTGCTCTACTACAGTCTTCTTGACACCCTCTGCAGCAGTTGCAACCTTCTCACCTTGTTTCACTACAGTTGTTTGTGCTGATTCTGCTGCCACCTTTGCACTCCCCAAAAGCTCACTTGGTAGAAACTTATTTGGTTCTCCGCTTGCTGCCATATTTTTGTGTAATTTTTAAAATAATGAATAATGAAAGGTTCTGCAAGTGAAGTCTTGAACAGAATTGTTCTATTATTTATAATCTCAGGGGTGGTTTTTGCAAGATAAAATATCTATGAAAATTGTGTGGTTGGAGATTTTAACGTGGGTCTACCCTATCAATATTATAGTAGGAATACGTGTTCTTTGAAATACTGTTTACTTCTTATGTCGGCAAAACCGTGATGATCCTTTTAGCACCACTCCTTTTTTATTGAGAGGTACTTTTATAAAATTATTTTTTATTAAATATTGATATATTATCAATCATCATAAATATAAATATAGATATAAAGGAATATATTGAATTGAGATTGGTATATGTAATATTTATTAGAAAGTATAATTGAAATGTATAATTAATATATCATCTTAAAAATTTAAATTGTCAATTACTTTTAGAACAATTTTTTTACAAATATATCAATCGTTGAGGAATAAGCTAGAGGAGTAGTTTATGATTGAATAAAATCTAGTGAAATGTTTGGTGAACATACCATGCAAGTATATGCACATTGAGGGAGAAAAATTAAATATAATGATGTGTTAAGTATGGAGAATTAGAGATGTGACAAAGATAAAATTGAGTGTTAAATGTACGTAAGAAAATATAAGATGTCTAAATATCATGATTATGCACTAAAAAAATATAAGATGTCTAAATATCATGATTATAAAATATATGCAACAGATGTAGGAATAGAATCATAAAATATGTTTGCTAACTTAATACTCCCTTCTTTTTTTGTCAAGTACTCCTTCTGTATTTTATTATATCTCACTTTGAAAGTAAAAAATTATGGAAAATTAGGAATTTTCAATTTACAATCTCAATAAGATATTAATATTTTTTCTCTCTATCATACTATATATTATTTATTACTCTATTTTCATTTTTTATTATTCATTACTCTTTTTTCTTCCATTTCTTTTAATATAGATTTATTATCCCATTAATGAATAATTTTGTTGTTAAATCATTCAAATTTCTCTTTTTCATACAAAGTTAAATACATTTTTTGGGTATAAAATTTTCATCACCGTTGTTTAACGGTGACTAATCTCCACCAGGAAGTCTGTGTCATATAAGATGGTTCTCCACTCTCAAACAAATTTTTTTCATACACATAGTCAAAAATCGAACCCTTAACCATATATTTAAGGGATTTAAGTCTCTTACCACTTGAACCAATTGAGCGTCGGAGAATTAAATACATTTTTTAGTACATGTGAAAGTGATAAAATGATATATATATAATAAAATAGGGAGGGCGTACGTATATCCTATATTCCTATAGGTTACATGATAAGATACGCATGCATCATTTTATGCTTAGAAAGGATGACAAGTTTAGGGTCCTTATTAATAAATCAAGATGCTAAAGAGAAATCAGTGATATATCTTTTCATTTGAATAAGCCTCCAACAGCCTTTTTCACACCATCAAGCACACCACCTTCGGATTTAGGAGGCTCCTCTGGTGTGGAATGAACATGATCAGCAGCCCTGTCAACATGCTCAACTACAGTCTTCTTAGCCTCCCCTGCAGCAGTTGCCACCTTCTCAGATTGTTTCCCCACAGTTGTCTGTGCTGACTCTGCTGCTACCTTTGCACTCCCCAAAACCTCACTTGGTAGAAACTTATTTGGTTCTCCACTTTCTGCCATTGTTTCTTTGTTGTTTTTAAGTGATGAATGATGATAGGTTTTGCAAGTGTAAAACTTAAACAGCGTTGTTCAGTTATTTATAATCTTACGGGTGATTTTTTTCTAGAGAAAATTGTGGTTGAAGTTAATGTGGGTCTGCCCTATCGATTCAGACAAATACGTGTCTTTTAAAACACTATTTACTTTTTATGTCGGCAAACCGTTATCGATCACTGCTTTATTTCTTAGTATTCACATTCATTAGTACGATATTGTTTTTTGATTTCTTCTTTGATTTTTCATACATATGTATTGTTGGATTTATTCCGCAAGTTGATCAAATTCGTCTAAGTAATAATATTCATAAAGATTCATCTTCACATGGATTATTGTTTTTAGTTAGACAATTAAAAGTAAAATTTGAAGGAGTTTGCATAAGAGTTGGTTTGAAAAAACAAGTAAATAGACCTAAATCAAAACGATGGTGGACAATTATGATTTCCCGAATTGTTCTTGTTTGGAAATACTACTTCCTAAACAATGACAATTTAATTTCCATGTTCTCGACGGTTTAACAAAATAAACCAACACCAATTTCTTGAGACATTAAACTATCAGCCACTAATTAATTCCATTTGCCTAGATAAAATTAATTAGAGAACACTATACCTGGTAGTTCAAGTTATATGCAGGGGCCAGGGTTCGAACCCTGGACACTCCACTTCTCCACAATTTAATTGTGTGAGCTCTAGCCACTAGGCTACTTGACAAAAAAAAACCTATGGTTAATAGTAAATTACAACTTAGAATCAATTCAAAGTTTATCAAGCTAAGCACAATATATAATGAATAAATATAGTCAAATAAATTTATTTTTTTTCTTTCTTTCAAATGACCTACTTTAAAGTCTTTTTACCAAACTACACTACTTTAAAAAAGTATTCCCGAATTGCCATACTAAACTCTGAGGTGGACCTTTTAAATCGGTTAAATTGTTTAACCAATTTAAACGGTCCTATACCCCGTTGTTTGCAACAGTGAGGCCTCACAAGACTGACACAAAGCAGAGAAACTCTGTACATTTATTTTTTTAAGTACGGTATTTTGTAAAATAAAAAAAAATCAAAAGAGGTTATTTAAAATTAAAAAAAAATTCTCTTTTTTATTTTTATTTTTGTTGTATTTGGTTTTTACTCTTTTTAGTAGGGGGGTTATTTGTGTTTTTGCTTTGATGGGACTTAGTAGAGGGGAGGTTAGTATAGTTTGAAATTTCGGTTGGCTTCATCTTCATGCGATAATAAACAATTGGTTATAGTTAATGGTAAATACACTACAAGAAATTTGTCATTTAGCAACAGCAGAAACCGTTGTCTAGGATACTTAGCTTTTACCAATGGCAAAATAGAGGGTTGGAAAAATATTTGAGCAATAGCAACGGCTTTTTACACCTGTTTTTCTAGCTGTAGCTACCAGATATCCATTGGTAGAAGACCAAACTGTCCGTTGTTATAGGTCTGCTTCTTTTTCTTTTCACAAATAACATTTTTGTCTAAATTAAATATATTTTTAAGAAGATATTTTAACACTATTTTTTATATGCACCACACAATATTTAAAGCAAAATTAAATAAAATTTCAATTATATTCTCAAATTAACAAGTCTTACAAGCATGTGAAACTAACATCTTACAAACCAACAAAGCTACATGGTACCAAGCTCTTATCCATATAGAATTAACTTAATACCAACTATTGATGACTTAAGCTTTGATTTCTATTAATGATTTAATCATCTCCTCTTAAGAAACTAGAACAGAGAAGGTTATCAACACACAATCCTTGAATCATTCTTATTCTTTTGAAATGTAGCAGTCTCTTTAATCCCTTTCAGACTAGTAGCAAACCTGCAATAATAATTACAATTTCAGACATATCAATTGCAAGTATTTTAATCAGGATGAACAAGAATTATAATTCTTAATGGAGATGTGGTTATCAAACAGAAAAATAGCAGATTATCATAGAAGGAGATAAGTCTTAATGTTCTCTTTCTTGTAGAACGCATTCAGGATCATTTGATTTACACAACACGCAACAGGAAACACACACCACAAAAGCCTACATTCTACAATAACAAAACACAACAGGGAGAAAATACACTCAATCCTAAAAGAAATCTCATCAACAAAAAACGATTATGCCATGTAAAAGTAGGTAAAGCATTTTGCTTGCTAGCAAAATGTTATCAGAATGACAAAAACCAAAATCTCCAAATCACAAAAATATTAAAAAGCTAAAAAGAGAACTAGGAAAAATAACTTGGTCTATTGTATCCTTAGCACCTAATTTCATAGTAATTACAAATACATATTTCAGTGGTTGTCATCATACTACCAGTAACTTCTGTGAATTAAAAGTTCAACTAACACGAAAAAATAATGCTAATTAGTCCCTAAGATGATAATGGTATAGGAAGTACCTTGCAAGGTCTGAAGAAAAGTGGCTTTTCTCTTTGTAAAAATTCACATGTAGTACTTGAAACTTAGTAGTTTTATTCTTCAAGGAACTTTCAAACTGCATCTTGTAATCAAAAAAGAAGAATTAAACATTTTTTCTGCAACACGTATTTTCATTCCTGCTAATGACTCATTTAACAACATTCATAAACCAATTTGCATTTTAAATACCTCTTTGGAACTTTTTGAAAGTGCCTTGGAAGACATAGGACATGGACATCGTTGTATAAAACAAAGGACATGGACATTGTTGTATCCACAGGACGCTGCTAAAAATGCTTACAGAACCTAAACCATTAGGTTCTGAAATTATATCCACAGGACATGGACATTGTTTTTTTTTTTTTTTGAAGGAAAAGGACATGGACATTGTTATATGATGGTCTTTAAAGAATAAAATATAATCTTGTTTTGAAATTATATTCTATATGGATGTTATACCTTATTTCGAGACTTTCTTTAGTCAATCTTATTCACTAATGATCAGATCAAAGGTGAGTTAGACAGAATCATCAGGTAGTAGGTATTGTGATTTTCATTTTGTTAGATTAATACTACAAAAATGTGAATTTTATTTAAAATAGTTTAGAAATTATTTTGTAGATATTTTTTGAAAAAGTTGGAATAGATTGTTATTTTTTCTATATAAATAATCTCATTTGATTTATTTTTTACCAAACTATCCTACTTAAAAATATACAGAGTTGTCTAGCTTTCTATCAATCTTGTGGAGCCTCATTGTTCCAAATAGTGAGATATGACATTTTGAAATTGATCTAAAAGATCATATACCTCATTGTTTGGAACAACGCGGCCCCAAAAAGCTGACAAAAAACAAGGCAACTCTGATGACCATTTGTTAAATCGGTCATTTCGTAAACTGGTCTCAAATGTCATGCCTTAATCCTGATTGAATCAGCAAGGCCTAATAGATCTAACAAAAAGTAGGGGAATTCTAAAACTATTCCAACAAAAATTGAAGATAAAAAATTAATACTCGAAAATAAATCACAAAAATTAGCATTGACATGAAGAATCAAAGTCTCAAATATTTGTAACTTAAAGATCAAAATGTCTAAAATATATAACTTAAAAGACTAATCTAAGATGTTTGTAACTTAAGAAAATAGAACGAAAAAACTTAAGAGGACATAATAAAACTTTAAAATAACTTAAGGGACCAAAAGGGTAGTTTAACCTTATTTTATTTACAATTCTTAAAATAGTAATTTTTCCACATGATGACACGAAATCATATAGGGTTTTTGGTGTCATTATAAAGTCATTTTAGAGTTCATTTAGCAAGTTTGATTATTTAGCACACTTTTGTAAAGGATTCGCCAAAAAGTCATGAGAGAGCAAAAATGAGAAAATGACCTTGAAACCATTGAAAATCATCCAAACCAGACAATTTTGTGGTGTTATGCTTTTTACAATTTTTATCATATAAATTCTTGGAGCATAATCGTTACGAACGTTTTAGTGAGAGAAAATAGAGCAAGAAATGAAGAAATCAGAAGTGTCAGCCTTGGCTCAACACGCGATGTGTCTTAGAAGTTGTGCATCGCGCAACTTGAAGGAATTTCAGAGTGTTCGGTCTCAACGCCATGTGTGATGCATGCTATGAGTTACGCATCGCGCAAATCAAAGGAATTATGAATTGTACAACCTCGTTGCAATGCGTGATGCACATGGACTAACGTGCGGTGCACACTGACAATTACCTAAAAACATGGAAACGTGCGCCCATAAATATAGAATCCCTTGGTTAGTGCAAAAACAATCTCTGACAAACACAATTTTGGATGGTTAGAAGCAACATGAATCATTCGGGAGCCAAGGAATCATCAACCGTAGATCCTATACTCATGTATCTCTTTTCATATTCATATGCATATAATTAGTAATCATGAGTAGCTGATTCACAAGGTCATGTGGAGGAACTTCTCTTTAATTGCTTGATCATGAAAGTTTTAAAGGCCCCTTGATTACAAGATTGTTTGGTTTTATTGGGTTATAATTTGTTCTAATTGTTTTTTTATGGGTTTATGAATGTTAATAAATTTTGGTCTCGATGACTACTAAACCTAGCTTTATGGCTTGACCTAATTTTAACTGTTCAATCTTTAATAGTTTTAGAAATACTTTATTACTACTTAATTTGTGACAATAATTTAGCGTATATTCAAACCTTCAATAGATATGCACTCATCTAAGACATTAAGGGGTTGTAACTAGAAAAAATTGTTAGTGACCGAGAAATTGATCTAATTATTTTGATCAAATGTCGTGAAACCAAACAATTCGAACAATTGTAACCATAGGGTTGGTTACCAAGTAATGAAGAGAAAGGGATCTAACATGAACTAATCGTTCTTTTACCTATTTGCTTATAAAAATGGATTCTCAAATCATTTAAAGTGATATGTTTTACTTCGGGAAAATAATTTTTGTTTTTAATTTTTTAAAATTATCGTCAATTTTATTTGAAAACAATGAGATGATAGACAATTTTTTTATGAATGAGATGATAGACTATTAAAATGCATTTGTTAGATCCCATTTGGTGTTGGTTTAGTGGTTGATTTGGAATCTTTGAGTGTGCTAATCTCAAAGTTTCAGGTTCGATTTCCTCTGATGTCAATTTTGGTGGACAAGTTCATACAAAGTTTTGTTGGCTTTAAATTGTCCCTCCACAGGTGGGCGGTAAAATTAGACCCCTCGAATTAATTCGTCTTTGAATTGGATACCGAGTTTTAAAAAAAAATTGCATTTGGTAGAATCTCACATCAAATCTGAAATCTTGAGAAGAAGCACATTCACATATCACAGGCTAATACCACCAGATCCCAAGCCAATACGACTAAGAAATCTTCATCACAAACTTATCTCTCTCTCAATTCCATGTTTACAACCTCCAACCAGGAGGAAGACATTAGTCAAAAACATAATAGCAAACATGGACGGGTCTATGTAGCCCACATTGTGAGCATGTGTCTGTACTATGTTTTGAAGATTTTTTTTATATATATAAGTGGTGTAATATAGGCTTACTAGGTCATTTGATCCCTTAATTAATTTCAAGTTTTCATTTTGGTCTCATAATTAATAAAACTCACGTTTTGGTCCCTTAATTTCCCCTCCGTCTGTCAAAAAAATCATTTTTGTCAAAACATGAAACTTCCGTTAGTTTTTACCACGTGGTCAAATACTACGTTAGTGATGCCTTTCATCCTCCTCCACCGTTATGGCCACCATCGCCGCATCTAACACTTCCCTCAATCATAACCCAGAAGCATCAACAAATCAAGAAATTCATCAATCTCACCAACAATTTTAACTTACCCACAAACATCAACAAATCCAGCAAAGTCGTAAAAAAATTCACCAATAGTAAAACAAAAAAAAAAAAAAAAAAAAAAAAACAAAAAAAACAAAAAAAAAAAAAATCACAGAACAACAACATCAACAAATTCATGGATTGAATGGAAACAACAACAACATCATAGAACAACAACATCAACACCAGATTGAATCGAAACATGACTATCGCAAAACCAATTCATAGAACAACAACATCAACAAATCAATTACACCAACAACAAAGCAAAAAAAAGATTCGAATTACAGATTCGAATCCCAACAGCAAAGCAACCATATCTCAATCTCTGGATCTCTTTCACCTTCTTCTTGTTCGTGTTTCTTCTTCTTCTTGTTCGTGTTTCTTTAAGCTCACATCTGGAACCCAGAAAAGGGTTTCAAGAGAGGAAGCGTAGGCACATAACCAACTCAGATATGAAGGTTTCTCTCTCTCTCTCTCTCTCTCTCTCTCTCTCTCACTCTCTCTCTTTCTCCCTCTCTCCTTCCCTCTTCATTCTTCTTCTTTTTTTTGTTTTGATTAGCTAAAGAGGAAATAAGAAAGAATTGAATGATTCGAATCTGGAATTTGAATTTTTTTTTTGCTATGGTGGAATTAATGATTTTAGGCGGGATTCGACAAGAATTGAGAAGAGGAATATTTTGATGCTGGGATTCGAATCTGAAATTGAGAGAAGATATGATTATGGTGGAATTAATGATTTTAGGCGGGATTCAACAAGAATTGAGAAGAGGAATATAATACGGTGGAATGAATTATTTCAGGTTTGAGTTGATAATGATGGACGGGGGTTTAATTTATGTTGTTTGTTTTTCTGGATTTTCTTATGAATGTTGTTGAATATGATGTTGAAGATGATGAAGAAATTGAAAAATAAAAATAAAGTGTTGATGGTTTATTGGAAGATACAATAGACTTGCATGATCCAACGGTCATTTTTCTTAAAAAAAGATCAGAGGGTTAAAATTGAAAAAATTAGGTATATGATGGACTATCTACAATGTTGGTCCACTATAGACATTTGGGGTTAAAGTTAACACGAATGGATTTATTTGACTGACGGAAGTGAACTTGAGGGACCAAAACATGAGTTTTATTAATTACGAAACTAAAATAAAAATTGGTAATTCTTTAGGGGACCAAATGACCTATTAAACCTATAATATACTATATGTTAACATTTTGACCAACATACCCACACTCATCACATAATATAAACTCTTCAAATTGATTATCCAACATGAAATGTCTATTCAAAGAAAGAAAAAAAAAAAGGTTAAATAATTGTTTAATAACCTATGATTGTATTATTATCATACATCACAAACATTTTTTTTGTCATGATGCAAGAGTCTAGTTCCTTCGACTATACTCCACTGCTTTTGTTATAGAGTGGTATAAAAGAGAAAACCATTTAATATTCAAAAATACAATTAATTGTAGAAAACAATTATGATGTATTTTATGGTTTGAAAAATATAATGATGTATATATAGTGTCCACACTATTTAAAATTTTTGGATCTGTCCTTAACAGCAAAGTCTAGGAACAAAATTTCTTGGTGGAACAAAATGCCCAGTTGCGGCAGTTTGAACTGTCGCAAAGCCTTATTTTACCTGTCGTAAAGTGAAAATTTTCTTGTAGTGATACTTAGAAAGGAAACAGGATTGAACATCCCTATTTTCTTAATATGTGCAACATAATTAGGAAAAACATAAACAAACTACATAGGCAGGATCTTGGTTCAAACTATAATATAAAGTGGAGAGCAGAACGAACTCTCTTACCTTTACCTTACATATTTGATCCAATATCACACAATACTATATCCTATCCTATATAAATTATATGATAAGATACCAACAACAATGAAAGGGACGGCAAATAAAGTGTCCTTATTAATCAACACAAGAATATGCATGCTAAAGCCAAATCAGTTAATTTTGATCATTTGAAGAAACCTCCAGCAACCTTAGCAAAATCACCACCTAGTCCCCCAATCCCACCTGATCCTTCACCTTCAGGCTTAGCAGCTTCATCAGTTTTGGGCTGATCTGCAGGTTTAGTAGCCGCTGGAGCACCAGTAGTAGTGTTCTCATACTTATGCAGATAATCAGCAGCTTTATCAACATATGATCCTACACCTTTCTGATCATCCAATTTAGCATACTGACCAACTGCATCTAGAAGATCACCTGCAGCTTCTGCTGTCTTGTCTTTGTCTAAATCTTTACCAAAACCTGACTGTGCTGCCTCTGCTACCACCTTTGCACTTGCCATAAGCTCACTTGTTGAAATCTTCTTCTCTTCTCCACTTGCTGCCATTGTTTTTTGAGTAATGTTGATTTGATTGGTTATGCAAGACTTGAATAGGGTTGTTCAATTATTTATAATCTCAGTGGTGATTTGTTTGGGAGTGAAATATCTATGGATATTGTGGTTGAAGAATTTAATGTGGGTCTACCTTATCTATTCTGACATAAATAATGCTACAGTGAGGAATACGTGTTCGTTGTAACACTGTTTGTCGGCAAACCGTGTTCCTTTAACTATCACTCATTTCAAGTCCTTTAATCACTACAGTACAATTTATTTTTATTTATTTTTGTGAAGAGTCACTGCAATACAATTGTTTTTCCTTTCTTCTATGATTTTTCATATATATTAATAATATAAGTTTTTTAAAGAGATTAAATTTATCCACCTAAATTGTCATCGGCAAAAATTCAACTTAAACGAATCTTTTATAAGTTAAAATCAAATAAAGTATGAAGTTAATTTTTATTTTAGTCTCAACAACCTCGCGCCATAAAAAAAAGCATCACATGGAACACACGATGTAGATTCCTATTTAATCGAATATTCGAATTTACAATAAGACTAAACTTAGTAATCATATCAAATTTTATATAAAAAGTAATAAAAGAAAATGTGGGACACGAATGTTTGAAGAAACTTAATTGTTTTGTAGATAATATAGTTGATATAAACAAACTTCATTATTTTATAAAGACAAAAACATAACAAACTATTTTTCCTCTAAAAAAACTAACTATTTTGAAATAATATAAATATGAAAATAATTAATTATTACAATATTTTCAAATTCAGAAACTGAAATGTTCAGAATATCAATTTTTTTCTGAATATTTTTTAGTACTTACAGTCTTTTTTTTTATATATAATTTTAAAGTAGTAGAAAGAAATTGTAATATAAAAATCTGTGGACGAAAAAGTAGGTTGTAGAAAAATTGTTGGAGTTTATAAGATTAGTGTGGGGTATGTAGTAGATTTTTCGAGAGGAAAATCACTTAAAGACAAATTACCTAACCTTCTGTTAAGCCAAAATCCAATATGGTCCCAGACTCCCAGCTAAGAAAAAAGAGATAATGACACGCAACAATATGGTGTCATACTCAACAAGGTGTTTTATTACACGATAAAACTCTAGGATATCCGTGTTCACCAATAATATATACCTCGAGTCTCTTAAACCCAAAAAAAGATTCAGTTGTTTTGTTCGGTTGGTATAGACAATACATAACATATACAAAGTCTGTGGTTTAAACTCCGGTAAAAAAAAAAAAAAACTCATGACTAATGATCTAGATTTAAACATTAGCTATTTTTGTTGTTGAAGTACAAGAGGAAACATTAGTTTTTTTTTTTGGTCAGGTAGCCTAGTGGTTAGAATTCACCTTATAAGGTGAATAAGTGGGGTGTTTGGGATTTGAACCCGACCCCTGCATATAATAATACATTGTCCTACCAACTGAGCTATGTTCATTAGTTAGTTATGACTTATGCCATACTACATTATTATCTTCCAAATGTCATTATCAAATAACAAACTAGAATTGAATAATTCCTACTATTTTACTCCCAACCCGCCACATCTCTTTGCAAACTTTTTTTTCTTTTAACAAACCAAATAGAATAGACCACCAAAAATAAAACATTGTACCCAACACAAGGAGTATGAGACATAACACAAAGACTTTAACAATCAGTTATACTGCCTAGACAAGCATGCAAAACGAAACAGAAAATATGGATGTCAATGTCTAAAAGTCTAAAACATTGTGAGACATTACGCCACCATTATATAATCAAAAGCAAAAAGTAGCGGTTTCTGTCTTCAACCACCAGAAAAAGATGGGCTTAATTTTGTTTAACTAATGATTATTAAAAAAAAAAAAAAATGTTTAACAAATGTTGTAATGATTCCTTAAAAAAAAAAAGTTGTAATGATTATTATGTGATTAAAAATTCTATTATTCATTTCTTTCCAAATCACTTAAACACACAAAAACCAAATTATATGTAACAAAGTTCGAAGAGACTATTACGGTATAGTGAGAATAAACTAGAGTTAAGTGAGGTTAACTAGAGTTAGTAGGTTGGTTAGTTATTTAAGAAGTTAGTTACTCCAAGTTACTCTATAAATAAGCTACCTTATTGAACCAGTCAATCATCTTTTACCAATCTATTCATTTTTATAATGAGTTTCTATGAGTATCTCCCACATGAGTACTCTTATGCTTACTTTCTTACCGATCATTATGACCTTCTTCCCTATGATTCCATGATTCATAACAAAGACTTTGAAGATCCACCTATCTGACCAAACTAAATAAAGTAGTCCAATTTTAAACAATATGCCAAATGTTGACGAAGTAATAATTATAACCCAAAAACATATGTTATGCCGTTTCGTCAAAACCATAACTTCTCACACAAAGCTGAGAATCTTGTTGAAGAATGTCTCATCTAAATAAATTGGCCTTAGTCGGGATACGATTACGGAGAAAGGCCAAATAAAGAGACCTTCAAAGGAGCTTCTTTATGCCAAATAATATCTGACATAAGATGAATGAGTTGGCGTGTCAACATTTAGTTAATAATGCTATGCACCACAAAATGTATAGCCTTGAATAAGATCTAAATTTCATTGCCACTTATCCACTACATCAACCTGCAAAACAATGTTATGAAGCAAAACACATCACTCCCCTACCATCCCCTCCTCCCGGACCTAGATTCCCTGCTGTAAAAACAGCACACAGTTTCGCGCTGTCGCGAATCTCGACCATTCATTTGTGATCCGACGGTTTAGATTATAAAATCAAGTTTACACAGTAAAACAATCTCAGCCGTTGATAAGAGATTGTACGGCTAAGATCTGTTACAGCATCCTGCTGTAACAGCGTTGAATCCAAATCCCGTCCTCCCATGTAATTGAACAATCTTTATGCCATCGTCATATGGGAAACCCCCCAAATGATAGGGTTTTTTGCTTGAACCATGAGGTGAATCATGCCCGTCGATCTTGAACAGCTCCATCATCCAATGACGACGCTATTTTCTTTCCCAGAGTTTCAAAGTGAAACTTGAACAGCATTCAATACAAAATTTATGAACTTGTTTTTATTTTTTCACCTCGAAGAAATTACATTTCTGGGAGAAAATGTTTATGATTGGTAAAGAGAGACTACACATGAAAACAAAAACCAGGATTTAGGGATCTGCGTGAGTGTGATCAGTAATTACTCTCAACACGGTATTTACACTTTAGTTAATACAATATTGCTTTCTTACTTCCTTGAGTTGATTCTTTCTACCTATGTTTCTTTAGGTTCTGCTGAGAAACACTTTATGGTATTCAAATAAATAAAAACCCAGAAATTGGTTTTTAATTTCCGCAATCAAGTTCAATTTTTATTGCAGTGAAATGAGGATTTTGTTTTGAATTTGAAACCCAAATTTAGGCTTTAACCGGTGAAGTTATTATCAACAGTTTGTCATTACATACATATCTTTCTCTCAATTCCAACATCAAACTAGGAAGAAGCCATAAGTAATAACCATAAGCAATGTCTCATGAAATTGTTCACGTTGTTTTGTTAGCAAACAAGAAATGAGAACAAACTTCACACTAACAAATAGACAATAAATTGAATAAAAGAAAGAAAAAAAACAGGATTGAATAATATATGCAACAGAATTAGCAACAACAACATAAACACAAACAAACAAACAAGGGCACAGGATCTTGGTTCAAACAGTAAAGTTATTAATCAATAAAATGCTGAAATGAAATGAATTAATTTTTCATTTGAAAAATCCTCCAGCAACCTTAGCTAAACCATCACCTAACCCATGATGTCCACCTCCTCCACCTTCAGACTTATCCGCATGATGATCCGGTTTAGAAGAAGGTGAAGCAGTGGTGGCGGCATCATGACCTTTAGGATGATAACCATGCAGATAATCAGCAGCCTTATCAACATACTGTCCTAACCCCTTCTTATCATCCAATTTAGCATATTGACCAACTGCATCAAGAAGATCTCCAGCAGCCTCCGCCACCTTCGCCTTGTCCATCGGCTTTTTATCTGCAGATCCTTTCCCCAAACTTGATTGTGCTGCCTCTGCTACAATTTTTGCGCTCGCCATAAGCTCGCTGGTTGAAATCTTCTTCTCTTCCCCGTGGCTCCCTGTGTTTTTGTGAGATTCTGAATCCATAGTTTTGATAGGTTAGGTTAATTTACAAGAGGTAGGTTCTTCAAGATATGAACAGTGTTGTTCAATTATTTATATATCTATGAAAGTTGTGGTTGAAGATAATGTGGGTCACGTTATCAATTAAGACATACAAATAAGTGGGGAATACGTGTGTCCGTTGAAACTTGAAACACCGTTTGCGTCAAACCTTAACTGTCGCTCCTTCTTATCCATTCTATCCCAGAATAAGTGCCTAAGGGCTATTTCAATTTTTTTATAGTGTTTGGTATACTAACCTCAGCCCTCTAGACTACTCCCTACCTCCCAAATTGTAGGATATTTTTGGCATTTCACACGAATAAGAAATGTAATTAATATTTTATGGAAAAAATAGAAAAATGTTAACACGTGCCTCCGGGGCAATAATTAAGGAATTATAAAAGAAAATGTTTTCTCGAAAATTGTGTATTTTACTTTTTGAAATTTGAAAAAGTGTTGCTTTTATTGTTGATTTTGTTTTTTCTTTCCACTTTTACCTGCTTAACTAGTGTCATGGGGCACTGGTTAACAAGACCCAAAAAAAATTATAAGTTGTTTTATTAAATTGTCCTTAATAAATGATATGGGTAAGATAAATGAAATAATTGAAAGAATGATGAGTAATAGATAGTTAAGGATATAATAGGAAAAGTAAATTAGTGTTTCATTGATATTGTAAAGCGACATATAATTTAGGATAATTTTTTTTCTAAAACGACATATAATTTGGGATGAAGGAAGTATATCTCTCTATATTATAGTATTGCCTCTAACAACTGAAATATGTTGGTGTAAACATGTTATTTCATTTTTTTAGTTTTAATGTGGTATTACAATTATATTTTAGTAATTTATGATAATGGTAAATACATTTAACAAAAACTTTTTGATGAAATATACTTTATTAATTCATGATAATGGGACGGGTAAACTCATCTTATGTGGCTTAAAACTTCTTTGATAAAGATTATTCATTGGCCAAACAACATGGGATATTTGGTAACAATAACATGATAACTAAAAAATTTGATGAAAGTGTCACCAACCATGAATGTAACTCAAATGGTACACATTGCATTAGTACATGGAGATGATTAACGTTCAAACAACATATTTTATATTTATTCACCTTAAAGGTTTTTATGGTTATTCACACATTTCACGATAATTAATTTGCAACACCTAAAATTTAATGAGGAAAATAAAAAAGTGGGGAAAATGCTAACATGTGTTTTAAAGGTGCATGTTAGAGAATTTAATCTCGAATTTTGTTTTGGAAATTGTTCAATTTATTTTTCAAAAAGTTGAAAATTAATGTTTATCCATAAATATTTTTTATTTGAAGAATCTTCAACATGCGTCCTATGGGAACATGTTATCATTATCTGATAAGTTATGTTACATCGTCCGATTACTATTATAAGCAAAAAAATCTCTTTTTAGATTCATTAAACTGATGTATATTATTAGTAAAATCTCAAAAGTGATTTTTTGCTTATAATAATAACAAAATGGTATACTTTTGTATTCTAGACCCAATAACCATGTCATAAAAGAACTAGGTGTCCCTTAAACTTTCTTTAATCGGATGTCACGAGAATCATTTGAATTTTGTGTGTTAACCTCCGGTTCTTAGAGGAATGATGCTCTAGTAAACAAAAGTTTGATCCGAAGTAAGTAAAGTCTGGTCAAAAATTGTTTCTACACAAAATTAAACTTAGGTTCTCCTAAACGATTCGTTGTAAAGGGAGCTCATTAATCACATAAGTTCTATCACTTGATTAAAAATAGAGATTGAACTCAATAACGAAAAAATATGTAGAGATGAATTTATTTATTTTTATTTATAAAAACCAATATGTTGTGAACTCAACCAAATTATATTATTTAGAGCTCATTTACTTCGTAAAAATATTTTCTATTTTTATTTTTTAAAATACATGTTTGTTTTAAGTTTTTAATAAGAAGATATAAGACTTTTGAAGTGAGCAATCTTGATGGAGATAAGATAAAATGGTACCTAAGGATGATGCATTTATGAAAATAATGAAAACAAAGTTTTTGACTTTTTTTTATTAAGTAGTTTCGTGGTTGAAATTCACCTCTTAAAAAGAATAAGTGGAATATCCATAATTTAAAATTCGGCTCTTATATATATACTGCAATGTTCCTGTCAAATAAGTTAAGCTCGTGAACACAAATTTTTGACATTTCTATTGTTTCCAACAAAATATTAACAATTATTCATTTCATTAGTCCCCTTATTGTCAAGTAAAATAAACACATAATTTTACCCCTAAAAAAGAAATTAAAAAATAAACACAGATTTTTTATTTTTAAATATATCATTGTGAAATAAAGGGACCTATGTTTCTTCTAAAACTACCTCATTTATTTCCACAATAAGTGCATGTCGGATAGAACCCATAGAGAATTAAACAATCCTGCTCGTCAACCTCGTGCTTCACGAGACCCCGACTATAATTTTTCATATGATAATTGAGAAAATTGAGAAAATTGTATTTTCCGCAACTTATTCGGCTTGTTGCTTACGGTTATAGTTGTTCTTTGAGTGGATAATTAATTTAAGCGAAATGTTAACTAATGCTTGAACACTAATTAAATTTTTTAAAATGTAATTTTTTATGAAAATTTGTGTAATAAAGTCTATTAGAAATTTAAAACTTTGACATTTTAAAAATGTAATTACTTGATTTAGAATGTTTAAAGAGTGACCAAATGAAACTCGTTAACAAAACCATTAATTTAATTAGCAAATACAAGAGTGTGAGGAAAAAAGATGAATTACACATATTACTAAGTGTTTGATTAATCCAATTTACTTATAAATATGTGGTATTTGATGTTATTGTTCAACTGATATTTTTCTCGTGTTTGACTAATTCTTTTATGGAATAGTTGAATTTTCCTTGTTGAATAAATATGATGTATATTTGGTGATGTGTATGTGCTATGACAAATTAAGTTGATAAGTTGTGTGATGTAATAACTGAGAGCAAAATGTTACTTGAACCTTTATTTACACATTTCATTGAACACTTCATGTATTAGGGATATTTTGGTAAATTCATCTCATAACTACACTTTCTCTTCTATTTGTGTGGGGTCCAAGTTGCCACATGTTAGAATTTTGTGTGGGTGTAAGTGGTGTATTGTCATATGGGATGTATATATATCACCACTCAAGATGAGAATATGTGATGATGATTAATTTTAGTAACCTAAGATCAATGAAATAGTGATAGTTTTAACTCGTGTCGAAGATAGTGCTCTGAAGAAGTATCATAGGCTAACGCGGGGAGGGACTAGATGTTAGGGGTCCTTGATGTGGAATTATTTTATCATCATATAGGTAAGGTTTGACAAGCACGTTGATTTTGAGGGAGTACTATTAAGCGTGTGTTTGGTTCGGCGGTGGATAAAATTGATTCTTTCAGAATTGATTTTAATAGAATTAATGTTGGTTAAAAGTGATTTAAATGTAAATTGATTTATGTTTGAATACATCAATAATGTGAAAGTGATTCTTATAAAGTGATGTTTTTTGGATAAAAGTTAAACATACATCTTTTTTATCCCCTAAAAATTTTATTTTGATTTGAAAAGCATTGCCTCCCGTCAAAAATAAAACAATTACCTTTTTATTTCCTAAAAAAAATAAAAAATTACTGTTTTATAATTTTTTTTACTAACATTTAGTTTTTATTATTTATGTTAGCTGGGCTGGTTTGTGTAATAAAAGAGAAAAGAATTCTGCTCTTCTCCCAACAAGTTTTGCTCGCGCCCAACTGAATTGCCGAAAATACGCCCTGTGTTAGTTAAGTAATGCAATTGTTAAAGTCTGCGCTACTTAACTAACGCCACATGAGTTAAACGCCGCGTGAGTTAACTCACGTTACGTGCAGTTTTAAAGACAGGCAGAACACCTAATTTCCTCATTTCTCATCTAAAATCTCAAAAATCTCTCTCAAATCACCCAAATCCAAAATTCCTTCAAGTTCAAATCAAACAACACTCCAATAACAAATAAGTTTTCATAATCAAACACCATTAACCTTTTATGTTTATATGTTAGTTTTTTTCTCTTAAATTAGAATTTTTTTAGATTTAGGGTTTGTTTAACTTTTGGTTTTTTTGACAAGAAATCATACAATGTTTACATGAAAATGATTTGTGTTGCTTAAATGTTTAGATGTTTATGTTGTAGTTTTGAGTTTTAGAGAATTTTTTTAGATTTAGGGTTTGTTTAAATTTTGATTTTTTTGCAAGAAATGATACAATGTTACATGTAAATGACTTATATTGCTTAATTGTTCAGATGTTTGCATGTTAATGTTGTAGTTATGAATTTTAGGGTTTATGTATATTTTGCACTTCAAATATTGGATGAAATGTTTGAATGAGTTTTTCATTGATTGTTTTTAATTTCTTATTGTGTAGATTTGAAGCAATGGTTGATATGTTCGACGTTCATGCACAATTCAACGGTGGAGAACCTCATATGTTGAAGGTTCGACACCTTGGTGTCACATTAAGAGGTATCAAGGATTAACTGAATGAATTCAATCAAGGAGTCAACCCCGGAGACACAGGGAGGGTGGAATACCTTCGGTACAAACGTCCACCGCTCGAAGATGGGAGAATATCATTCAGTTTGGTGGAATTAACGAACGACGATAACGTGAGGAGCATGTTTTGGGAGCACAGTATGTTCCAGTAGATCGATATGCGTGTAACGTTGCTGAGATCAACTGAAGATATTATCAACAATGTGATTCCGCCAAAAGATCGTGATTAGGTAGGGATCATAATTAGGTAGGGAATGCACCTTCCAACTACAACAATTGTCTTAATCTGAAATTAGGTAATTCAAACTTGTTAAACTGCATTTCTCAAGCATTCATCCGACATTTCTATTGTTCCATTCAAAAGATTAAATTCTTGTTAGACTTGGTTTAAATGATAGTATTCAAGTGTCAAAAGAATGACCTTACTCTTTTGACACTTGAATACCATCATTTAAACCAAGCCGAACAAAAATTTAATCTTTTGAATGAAATAATAAAACTTTCGGGTGAATGCTTGAGAGTTGCTATTTAGCAAGTTTGAATTTACCCCATTTCAGAGGTAAGACAATTGTTGTAGTTTGAAGGGGCAACCCGAATGTAATGTAATGATAGGACATATTTAAGAACTTTATGTAATGTAATGTAATACTAATTTTTTTTACCCGGAAGTTTTATTGTTCCTTTCAAAACAACATGTATTATGCAAAATCAACTATATAAGTTATGATATCGAATTCTTTCATATAAGATGAGTGTCACGGAATGCACCGCATTCTTTATGTGATGACTCGTCTTATATGAAGGAATTTGATGTGCTAACATATATAGTTAATATACATGTTGTTTATGTAATGTAATGTAACTTTTATTCGAATTTATTCAATACGCAACTTTATTCGAATTCACACTGAGTTTAATTAGTCTTTTTTCGATTTTTTTTAATGCATTATTCGAATTTATTTAATACACAATTTTTATTTGAATTCACGCTGAATTTATTCTAATTTATTTATTTAGGTTATTCTAATTTATTTATTTACTTTATTATAATTTATTTGTTCACTTTATTCTAATTTATTTATTTACTTTATTCGAATTTATTTATTCAATACACAATCATAAAATAAATGAAAAAATTAACAAAAATGTAGAAACAAAAATAATAGATATAAAATATCATTTTATTAATATAATTCTTATTACATTTACAATGGGGTAAAACTAAATTTGCGAAGGAAAAAAAACCACCAGAAAACCTAGCTTCTGGTCGTAAAACTAAAAGAAATCCACAAGAAAACTAGCCTTCCTGAGGTAAAACTAAATCTGCACATTTGGTTTTACCCAATCTACTTCTTTTTTCTCCAAGAAAGTTGCTCACTAATCATCTTTTCATCCCCAGAATTGGCCTCTTCCTCTTTTTACACCAAAATAAAGAAGGAAAAAAAGAAGGAAAAGAAGGAGATTCATAGGGGGAGAGAGTGAGGAGGAGAGTGAGAATGTGAGATGTTGTGAGGAAATGGGAAACTACCATAAATGTATAGGTTATAACTACCATAAATGTAGTCTAAAAAACGTGTAAATGTTGTAAAAAAAACGTGTAGATTGAAGGTTGAAAAGCTTACCAAAGTCCAAAAAACGTGAGTTTTTGAGCTCTAACTAACCGGCCAATTTGCGTGAGTTAACTCACGCACAAGCCAGTGGTGCGTGACTTAAGTCACGTAGAGCTATAAGGTGCGCGAGTTAAGTCACGCTGCGTGACTTAACTCACGCAGGGGTATATTTGGAAATTTAGCTGGGCGTGAGCAAAATGTGTTGGGAGAAAATGAATGGGTTTATGTCTTTTAAGCCCAAATCCTCCTTCATCCCTAACCTTGAGAGAGATCTGATACTGTTGAAACGTGGTAGCTGCACCGGATACGATAAACAACAATACAACAAGGTGTAGACGAGATTGAGAGGGTCGGGACAAAGAAGGAATGTTGTAAATGGTGTTCACAGTAAACATCAACAAACAAGAAAGGGTAGTGAAGGAATAAAACAAATTTCGCAAATCTCAACCACAACAAAAGGTAGAATCGATTTTGGTTCAACGGAAAAGCTCTGATTCCTAGCTTCTGTCAGAATCACTTTTAGAAGAGAGAATCGATTTTGGAGTTGAAAGCCAAACAAGATCACACAAGATAGAAACCACGTCAAAAGGGTAGAAACGTGCGTCTCTCTGGCGGAAACGCGAAACCAAACATGTAACATCCCAGACGACTTTAAGGATTTTCGACTGACCTTACAAACCAACACGAGTCTTTTCAGCGTGTTTTGTCTTCACTCGCATGCTTACCGAAAAACTTCCCGGTAGGTCACCCACCCAAAGACTACTCCAAGTCAAGCACGCTTAACTGTTGAGTTCTTATGGAATAGGCTACCAAAAACAAGATGCATCTTGTTGATATAGGTAGTACCAAACAATTCTTATAAGTCTTCGTTCGACCATGTAGTCCCATACCTACACAACCTCAGGATCCCTCTCATTTCGATGTGATTTAGTTCCACTAGAAGATGTCGGAACCGTTCATTGTCGTGCCTTGTGCACCGACGACCATTCGCCGCCCTCGTCAGCCTTGGGTGTTACAAAACATGTACTAAATGAGTCGGATAACACTTGAGTAACATAGAATTGATGATAAATAATTATAATTAAGCTTTGTAGTTGATAACGGTTAATCATATAGTGGTTTTAGCATCATTTCAAAGCTATTTTATCGTGTTTTTTTTTGCTAACTATCGATTTTTTTTGTTTTTTTTGAAGAAATAAACTGACATATGAATAGATGATAGTAAAGTGAAGCTCAAGACCTTGGATCATGTCAAATCACTCAAACCAGATAACTATGTAGTCGTACTATTCTTTTTATAAGACCATTAAAGTGATTTCTTGGAGCATACTCGTTACAGACATTTCAGTGAGGAAAAATATGACAATTTAAACCTTTTCTTAGACAATTTAAACCTGAAAACACGAATTCAATTTGGAGATATTTTCAAAATTAACCCTCTAATTCATGAGTCTACATGCTAATTTGTTTGGACCCTTAGAGTCGTACTAATTAAATATTTATTTGTGTTTCGGATTTTTGGATGACTTTCTTTAGAACGAAAATACATGGCAGCAACTAAAAAAATAAAAGTTATTTCTCAATCTTTCCCCCAAAAACGCAGAGGCTTCTGATAGTATTTTTATTTTATGTCAATATGCACTACTAGAATCACACTTCTGATAGTGTATTTTAATATAGAAAAATAATAACATCATGTTTCTGTGACAATTTTGTTTTTCTATCTTTTTTTATTGGTTAAAAACAATGGAGAGAGAAAAAGGAAGAGAGAGAATAATAACATCATGTAAGTATGAGAGACAAAGTTGTCAAAAAATTATAACAAAATGGTTATACAAATATCATTTCACTTTATATATTTGAGCATACATGGGGCAGATTGAGAAACCATAAAATAAAATAAAGGCTTAAGTGCAGTTTTGACCCCCCTATTTTGACTCAAACTGGATTTTACCCCTCCTATTTTAAAACTCGGAATTTCACCCCCCAATTTAATGTTTTTCGGAATTTCACCCCCCCTATTTTAAAAATCGGAATTTTACCTCCCTTGTTGAATATTTTTCAAGAGATGGCTGATGGGTCGGTGCTGATGTGGCTTAAATTATATTAAAAAAATATCCACCTATTTAAGTTATTTATATTAAATATTCTAAATTAAACTTCAAATTCAGTCAAAATAGGGGGGCAAAACTGCACTTAAGCCTAAAATAAAAAATATGAGGTGATTAAGACCCACAAAGATTAAGGTCCAATTATTATGATCCAAGCTCAACCATTGTAGGAACCATCCATTGACACGTTACTATCTTGCATTTGATAAAGTTGGGTTAATGCATAAGATTCACCTAGTTAATTTATTTAATTGCATGAATAACACTTGATTTGTTGCACGTAATTATATTTACAATTTGGCTTGTTGCATTTAATTTCCTTAGTTTTCGTCCTCCAATAAATAAGAATTTATAATGAACATTGTTCATCATTCAAGAAATTAAATCTCTTTTTAAAATAGTATATCTCTTTTTAATATGTTTATTTTATTTGGCCTTAAAAAAAAAATTAAGTGTCTCTCTTAATTTTCTTTCTTAGTTCTCATCCATAAAGGGTCTGTTTGATGGTCAGAATAGGGGGACAGGATATGATACATCAATCATATCCTGTTTAAATCTCATGTTTGATGCACCAAAAGGATAAGATAAAATAAACCATTTTCTTATAATATAAGCTGAGTTAGAAATTATCCTGATAGGATTATAAGATCATTCATTATTTATTATCTTGATATTCTGCCATTTTTAAAATATTGTCATTTTTTAAATAATGATAGCATGTATTTTCTATTATAATTAATAACATGTCATTTTTATAATATTTAATTAATTATGAGAGCAATTTTTTCATTTAATTATAATGATATCTTGTTTGTTATCATGTGCGCATCAAACACATGATATGATTAATGTTTATCATGTCCTTATCATATCCTATCTCTATCCAGTTTTATATCATATCTTGCCTCTATTCTATCATGACCATCAAACGGACTTGAAAAGATGAAGTTATTGTAAAATTATCAAATCTAACATTTTGCCATCAGAAACTTATCTCTACCTCTCTCAGTTCCAACATCAAACTAGGAAGCCATTAGCCATTAGTCACAACCATAACTCCATAAGCAATGTCTGATGATGGTGTTCATGTTGCTATGTTTCCAAGTGCAGGAATGGGTCATCTCACACCATTTCTAAGACTAGCAGCATTGTTTCTCAACAACCATTGCAAAGTCACTCTCATCACTCCTCTTCCTACTGTCTCTCTTGCAGAATCACAGCTTCTTGATCACTTTCACTCTTCTTTCCCTCAAGTCAACTTCATCCCATTTCATCTTCAACCTTCTTCTCCTGATTCTGCTGTTGATCCTTTTTTCCATAGAGTTCAAACCCTTCGTGGCTCCACCCACCTTCTCCCTCCTTTGATCTCTTCACTTTCACCACCCATCACTGTTTTCATCTCTGATATCTTCCTTCTTTCACCTCTCATTTCAATCACTCAACAACTTTCTCTACCTAACTACACCTTGTTCACTTCTTCAGCTTCCATGTTCTCCTTCTTCTCTCACTTCCCTACTCTTTCTCAATCAATATCTGACCCTTCTGCTGAGATTTCTGAGGTTCCAGTTCCAGGTATTCCATTTTCACCTTTACCATGTTCATCTATCCCACCGATTCTTTTCAAGCCTACCATATTCAGAAATCTTATAATGGAAGATAGTCCTAACCTAACAAAACTACAAGGTGTTTTTCTCAACACCTTTGAAGCACTTGAATCTCATTCACTACAAGCTCTTAATAATGGAGAAGTAGTCAAAGGAATGCCTCCTGTTTATGCTGTTGGTCCATTTGTTCCTCTTGAGTTTGAGAAAGAAAGTCAAAAGGAAACATCTTCAGCATCACCACCGTTGACCAAATGGCTTGATGAACAACCTATTGGATCTGTGGTTTATGTTTGCTTTGGAAGCAGAACTGCATTGGGAAGGGAACAAATGAGAGAGATTGGAAATGGGTTGATGAGAAGTGGATCCAATTTTTTGTGGGTTGTTAAGGATAAGATTGTTGACAAAGAAGATAAAGAAGTTGGGTTAGATGAAGTTTTAGGAGTTGAGTTGGTAGAGAGAATGAAGAAAAAAGGTTTGGTAGTTAAGGAATGGGTGGATCAAAGTGAGATTTTGAGTCACAAAAGTATAGGAGGATTTGTGAGTCATTGTGGATGGAACTCAATTATGGAGGCAGCTTTGAATGGTGTGCCAATATTGGCTTGGCCACAGCATGGTGATCAGAGGATAAATGCAGGATTGGTTGAGATTAGTAAATGGGGGGTGTGGAACAAGAGTTGGGGTTGGGGTGGTGAACTTGTTGTGAAAGGGGAAGAAATTGGAGATGCTATAAAAGAGATGATGAAGAATGCATTATTGAAAGTTAAAGCTATAGAGCTTAAAGATGGGGGATTGAAGGCTATAAGTATTGGTGGGGATTGTGAGGTTACTATTCAGAAGCTGATTCGAAAGTGGAAAAACAATGTCAACAATGTTTGAGGTTATTGTCTTTTAGTATCTAGGTTTCTAGGAAATCTATGTTTCTTATGGAATTATTGGCTTAATAATCGAAATAATAATGATGTTGCCTATATGTTTTTCTTGTTCTTTCTTCCCACATATGGAGCTCAACCAATTAGCAAGTCAAACATAGTTATTTCTCAAAATAGCTAGTAATCTATGCATATTTAGTTAAAGATGGATAAACAATTGTAGTGTTCTTTATAGTTTATCTTGCTTGTAAGTTGAAGTCATATTTTTATTAAAAAATTATGTGATTCTCAAAACTTTTAACAAAAAACTAATCAGTGTAGCTGCTGCAAAATTTGAAGTCATATGTGATCAAATTACTTCTGTTTGTTTTTGAAGGAGTAGAGAAGCACTGTGTCTATTTTTCAAAGGACATTAATGTTCCTTCATCAACGATGGAATACCTCTGTCTCCCAACCGAAACTAATCTTTTCTAATTCAAGCCTCAAAATATCACATAAATTTCCATATGATCCCAAAATCTTAGTATCCTCCTATTCATCCGCTCTATACTTTTGCCGACACAACATTCACCAAATTGGGAAGGTAGAATTGGAGTCTACCTCATGGATGTCATCCGTGTGAAAGGTACTACCTGCTTCTTCGAGAAAGATCTTCTCTATTTACGAGCATTTTCATTTTTTTTCATTTACAAGGAGAAAGATAAGGAAATTTGAAAAAAGTTACTATATAATAGTTAATTATGATTGGACCCACTTAGTTGTAGGATATACTATTATTTTTTGAGTAAATAAGCAATTTCACCATAAATTGTAAGTTTCGTCAATTACTCCATGAAATTAACAAAACTTCAATTACTTCCATGAAATTGCATAACGTTAATCAATTTACCCCCTACGTCAAATTTTTCTGTTAACTTTTTACGGTTATGATCAAATACCCCCTGAAATTTTACACTTATGTGCAAAATGCCCCATGAACTTGAAAATTTATATTTTTTTTATCATTGACTCAAATGATATTAAAGGCAAACTATTAACAATTATTGATCATATAAATCTTTATGGAATGTATGTTTATGCAGCTATTGGTCATATAAATCTTTATGGAAGGTATGTTACTCTCATGTGTTTTAAATATATAATATATAGAAGACTTTTTTTACACAAGTTGGTAATTATGTTAGAGTATGCACTCATAAAGTACACAAGTCTTTGATAATTGTGTGTCCATAAAGAAAATTCATAGGTTAATATCTGCAGAAGGAAGAAGAAACAAGGCTTAGGTTTGTGAATTTGCAACTTAATTAATGATATAATTTTTATAATGCAGGAAATGTCATATCTATTAGCTGCAGCATGTTAAATAGATTGTGTCACAGATCTTCTGCATGAAGCCGGTAGATCACATTGTCCTACAAAGTTATGTGATAGATATTAATTTTCTGCTGCTATG
>Ga0228710_1000471_pt1 | contig 50875 bp, 20 predicted proteins | sample MedpolnodulmetaG_FD_177995 | JGI IMG/M metagenome (GOLD analysis project Ga0228710, IMG submission 177995) | Root nodule microbial communities from Medicago polymorpha collected in Santa Monica, California, United States - pink nodules | ecosystem: Host-associated > Plants > Roots > Nodule... | reverse complement strand
AGGAACCATTTTAGGATAGGATTGAATGTGAGTACTTGTACATGTTTCCACTTTTAATTTGAATAAATCTGAACCATCTATTTAATCTATTGGTATTTTTCTCGTGGTCCACCGGTGAGGGACCTAACTAGTCCCTCACCCTAGAATTCACCTTATTTATTAGATAAAAAATGATCCATTGGATCTTTAAAATAAGTTGGATGGATTGGATTCATCCATATCTTTTAATGGATGGATTGAATCCAATCCATTAAAAATAAATTGTTTGATGGATGGATCAGATGGATTTTATAGTGGATGAACCGGATGGATATGAATTTGATGGATCCAATTGCCACCCCTAACTGCAAGTTCTTAGATCTTACGGACTGTGCAACTAAAGGAGGTGTCTTCATCACTATTGCAGTTTAGAAATGAACTAGTAGATGTAAGAAGGGATTTTAGTTATATATATGGGGTTTTTCTAGAGGACACCATGAAAGTGTCTTTTAGCAATCCACACCTCAAGGTGTGATCATCAACTTTTTAGTTGTAACTTGCTAAAAGACACCTTCATAAAAATTAGTTGGTGTCTTTTAGCAAATGTCTATAGAATAACTTGCTAAAAGACACCTTCATAAATGTTGTATTCTAGCAAAACTCATATGTATATGATCAAATGACACCAAGTGTTAAATTAAATTTGATACCGAATCTTAACCATTAATTCAACCTTAATCCAACGTCTTCCATCAATTCATTAAATACTCACATGCTTAATCAAATGATCCAAATTTGAATTTTAGAAATAATTTATTATTTCTTCTCTTGATTAATTATTTACAAAAAATCTCTGATGGATTGTTTTTTAGGTATCTCTGGTGAAATTATTATGGTCTCTTTACACTATTCGCTATATTAATCCTTGTTTTTAAGGGCTTATCATCCTTATTTCTTTATTCATATTAATCTTTTTAATTTTTATTTTTCTTAGAAGAACCCAAAGAGAATTGATTTATAAAGAACATCAGGTATAATGAATGAACGATTGCACCCAAAATAAAAAGAACATATGCCACGAAAGGAAAACAAAGCACAAATGCTAAAACACCAATTAGGGGTTTGCATGGTCGGATATTTTGACCAACCAAACCATAACCATTTATAAACCACTTGTATGTATTGGATTGATAAACATAACCATATTTTATTACTAAACCGGTTATAAAACCGGTTATAAATGTTATTACGGATATTTAACCGGATAATTTATAAAACCGGTTTATAAATGGATAATGTTTGGTTTGTAAAAATATCTGAATTTTTTAAAAATCCAGATTAAAATTTGGTTATTTTTCTTTTGAAACCAATTTTATTAAGACCAGATTTTTTATAAAAAAAAAAAACCTAGTTTTAAATAATATTTTTTCTTAATTTATGACCAATGATTGTTTTTGATGAACACCGTTGGTATTATGTGCAAGGGCAAATACCGTAGACTAAATTGTATCATGAATGCTATCGATAATTAACAAAAATGAAAAGGAAAACAATGAATTAATTTCCATAATTAAATGATAATTCACTTCTTGAAGAACCTTGTTCTTCTGAGATTTAACCAGGCTTTTGATTGCAAAAATATTCTATCGTCTTCTTCTTTCTACCTTTGTACACTATCTGCAATGTCTCAAACACCGTTACCAATTGCTTCGTAGATGTCGTACTTATTCATGATGGATGTGGATTTTCTATGGTTTTTCTTAGTCCATTTTAATTACTGATGTTGTGTGTATTGATGAACTCAGAGAGAGAGAGAAATTAACGGAGAGAGATATTTTCGTTAAAAAAAATATGGTTATGTTAAAAAAAAGCGGTAAGAAAAATTACAATAAAAAAATATATGGTTATGGATCTAGACATCCAACAAAAAAACCGGATTTATCAAAGTGGATGACCGACCGTTTAGAAAAAAACCGGTTAATATCCATACGTAAATATCTGGTTATTTAAATATGGTTTTGGATTTGGATGTGGTTTTATCCATGTAACCGGATATTTTGCTCATCCTAAGAACCCATCACATCCAATAATACCATCTTGTTAGAAAACTACTAAAAACTATCAGTACCATAATTCTAGTAATTTCTTACATTATCATTTTCAAAAAAAATAAAAAAATACCTATGGGCAAGTGCAGGCCCTTAACTATGAGTATGTAGGTCTTCTTCCCCATGTAGGGGTGGTCACAAATTGGGTTGGTTTAGGCCAATCCGATCAAACTTAATTTGATCTAGTTAAGTGAAAAATCAGTTTTCTTTGTCACACACAACCAACCCTATATGACCATGGCGAATTGGTTAGGATGAAACAATGAGTCATTCAACATAATTTTTTAAAAAACTTTTCAAAAACATATAGTTAAATTACATTATATTTCATACAAAAATTCAGCATTTAAACTAAATATTAACGCTTAATTTTACTTGAAACATTTTAAAGGTAACAAATAAAAATCTTAAACTACATTATAAAAATTTAACAATATTTTTGAACTGGTTGATTCACATGTTCGTAATCATAAACTTGTTACTCAATCTAAACCATATTGGGTTGGACTCAATTTGAATGAAATTGATAAAAATGCGAGTTGAATTAGATCATTGAATGTAACAAATCATTTGAACCCATTAACACCCTTATCCATGCAATTTTTACTTTTCACCTATAATATTTGTTGGAAATTCAAACCTTGAACTTGGGTTGTTCGTCAGCGGAGCGGGATGGTGTATCTGTCAGAATTGACAACTAGAGTAGGTGCGATGCAACGATATGTGGTTGTTCTTCACCGAAGCGGGATGGTGTACTTGTAAAGACACTTCAACGCTCTATCAATGGTTAGAAGTGACAACTCGAGTAGGTGCAATGCGACAATGTGTTATTGTTCTTCATCGGAGTGGTGTACCTGGTGTACTTGTAAAAACACTCCAACGTTCAAATCAACGAGATTTGAGATTTTTCTAAGAATGAGAATGTATACATTTTATTACAGTAGGTTGCTCCTTTTATAGGTTATTGAGAGTCCCACGCAAGTATAACGGTTAGATGGTTACACCCTTTACGGTCTAAATTGACTCTAGCACTTTATTCTCTACTTTGCAACTCGTCGCTCATACTAGTAGTCTGTAGTTTGGGTTTATACATCTTGTTGAACATTTGATTCCAAGATTGGGTCTTAGTTGACTCCAAAAAATATACGTTAAATATTTATATATAAAAAATAGGATCAATACCGCATATATCGTATGTAATTTAGGCGATGTTTGAAAACAAAAGCACAAATTTCACCCTTGCTATTTTAAATTCTTTAAATTTAACTATCACTTAATTTTTATTTTAATTCATGTGGTAGACATGTCATTAATTAACCTTTATTTTTTCTTTTAACATTTTTTTATTTAATTCAATTACTAAATTTTAAATTACATAATCAAAATATATTTCAAAGTAAAGAAGTTCAACCACACACACATATATATATGGGATAGGATCAAATGACACTAAGGTGTCAAATTATATTTGACACCAAATTCTAACCGTTAATCCAATTTTAATCTAAGGTTTCTCATCAATTTATTAAGTGCTCACATGTTTGGTCAAATGACGCATCTTTTATTCTTAGAAATAATTTATTGTTGTTTCTTTCTATGTCTTTTTGGTGGTGACCAGGTTTGAACACCAGACTTTGCATATATTATGCATTGTCCCTATCAACCAAGTTAAGCTCACGAGGACGAGTTGAAGTTTCTTTCTATGTTAATTACTTACCATTTTCGTTATATTTTGCATCATTGGGATGATGATTGTCATTTGATTTCTCCCTGCTAATTTTTTTTTGAGACATTATATCTACTAATTTTTGTATCCTATTTGTATCGGCTACTCTTTCATTTGTCGGATAATATTATTCTTGTGTTCATCAGGGTTCTAGGATGCACAATTAATGTTCAATTAGGTACACAAATTCTCATTTTACTTGCAATTTTGGATTTCCATGTTTGTGTAAATCCCAAACTTATAAACATTTTTTTTCGAGCCAGCTTCATCAGACTCTAACATTAATGAAGCGGTGCAACTGTTGTGGTTTGCTGGAGATTAGGCTGCAGGGCATCTGTTCTTGGAATGAAAGTAGTATATAGCTGGTGACGATATAGACTAATAGACAGTACTGGACAAGAACTATTATTTCTGAAGCATGAACATTAAAATTGCAAGATTGGTTGGTGATGATGCATGTTGAGGACAAAGGAAAATGCCAAGGCCTGCTATAATTTTTTTTGTTGCAACTGGACATTTTATAAGTGGAAGAAGGAAGGTATGGTCCGTATGGAGAATTGGAGATGATACAATAATTATTGATGAGGGAATTAGCAATTGGAGTTGTTTGTTTCTTTGGTAACAAGTGCTATTATAGTGTATTTAATTGCTGAAATTTTCATACATTCTATGGTAGTTCTGGGGGCAATGACAATGCATAAAAGTGAAGAAGACATTTGGCATGTCTTGTGTCTAATGCTATAATCATATAACGTTCCCATATAATGTCTGCCTTCAAAAAAATTGCTTTTGTACACTCTTTATTACAATCTGTGATCTGTTATCCACAAAAAGACTATTGGCGATTATTGGTTTTACTATAGGAAAAAAAATGTAATTGTTTACTATATAGGACACAATTTACGCCTTACTAAGTAGTATGAACCAATTGTGTCAAAAAAAAGAAGTAGTATGAACCAATTTCTTACTAAAACAAACTATACTATTGACATTTTGGTTGTCCTTCAAGAACGAAATATGAAGTAGTTATTAGGTAAATGAAACATCGAAACCCTTTGGTCCTACTAAAGATATATTTAAATCTTGTAAAGAGAGAAGGCCCCAAATAGATCACAAAACAATATTGATATCCATACTATAATGATAGAGGGTGGGAGAGCTTCAATAGGGACAAGGTGAGGCCTTCCAAAAAACGTAATAACATTTGTTTTTTTCTTTCTAATTTTCCATAGAGATATTTTGAAAGACAATAAATAGTATGTTACAACATTATTTTAAATAAAATTTTCTATTTTTCGTCATCTTTCTGTTATACTATAAATTTCGATCATTTGTTAGAAGGTCAATTTATATATATTTTATTTTAGTTTTGTCTTAATTGTGTGTATTATACCTTAATGACAGTCTGCTTGAATCTAATGTTCCAGGCCTTTCTAGTTCACCAGAAAACTTACAAACAATGGAGTATGATTAAATTATTAAATAATATAATTAAAATCTCATCCAAAATATCAACGTATGCTAATCAGTCCCATGGGTTCCGGCGACAAAGCTAGTCAATCATCTTTGTACAAGAGGGCCAAATACGAAGAAATAAGATAAAAATATATATTAGGTATTGTCATGGTAAATTTTTGGTGTTAATAAAGCTCTTTTTGTATGTCCCGTGAACATAGCTCAGTTGATAGGGATATGCATTGTTATATGTAGGGGTCGGGGTTTGAACGCCGGACACCCCACTTATTCATTTTAGAAAAGGTGAATTTTAGTCATTAGGCTACTTGACAAAAAAAAAGAGGTTCTTTTTGTATTTGTTTAAAAGATAAAAATATGCCAAAATAAAAAAGAAATACGTCTTTCAAACAAGTGAATATCTATTAACATTTTTATTTATACTGAGTAGCTCAATTGGTAGCTACCAGAAACATTATGTGCAAGGACCGGGATTTGAACTCCGAATTCCCCACTTCTCCACACTTAAATGTGTGTAAATTTAACCACTAAACTACTTGAAAAAAAATTGACAAATAATAAACTCATTTACAATAGTTAAATATATATTATTGAGGTTGCTAATTTCCAAATATACTAACATATTCAAATAAAAATAATATTACACAGCACAGTTTCAACCATGGTGGGTTCATTGTTATAAATGAAATTAAGTGTCTCTAATCAGAAGCCTTTCAGAATTTATGTCAATGCTATTTCCATCCTAAAATAAATAATCTTGTTTGATTAGATGCATTATTCACGTAACAAACATATTTTGTCATATTTTTCTACTATTATATAAAGACAAATAATAATATATAAGATGTTGTTGGATTTATCTCGATGAATATTTTTTTAAATATCAAATTTTATAATTTTTGCTATTATATAATTAAAGATATTAGAGATAAAAATCTACATTAACATGTGTACAAAAGCTAGCAAGATCAACTGCCATACAAGTTACATTGGTTGTACCCCAAGAAAATCACTAGTTTTCTAATACTCTTTAGAAATGAAATTAAAATCTTGTAAACAACATTTTCAAGCATATTTTCAAAGACACAGATATCATGAAGAAAAAAGGAATGAAAAACCATTTCCAAGATATATTAGTTGATATTACATTAAAATTTAAAATGACATTCATTTTGAGATGATTTTTTTACTGCAAATGTGTCTGTTATTATTGTCTAGATAGGGCAACCTATTGCTTATATTTTAGTCTTGAAGGATTATGTTATATGTTAATATTATTTAACTTTTAATATATTATTTGACACTATTAATATAAATACTCTATCTGGTCACATTTATAATAAATAAAATATTTTTTTTAAGTTTATTGAATAATCAATGTATACGTCTATAAATGTGACTAAATACATTAGTTATTTAATGAACCTAAAAAACTATTTTTTTTTGTTATGGAGTATGTAATTATGCATTTTTTTTTAAATGGTTGAACAAATCCATTCCAAACTGCATTTTTTAAAGACCATCTTTTTTTCTCTCTTTCAAATAACTAATCAAAATCGAACTTAACCACACACTATTGTTATCTTTATAACTTTAAAGACCATCTAATTTTTTCCCAAAGAATCAATCAAAATCGAATTGAACCGCACACTATTTTTATCTTTGTAGTAAAGCAATAGATGGCTTTTCACCTCAAATTTGATCCGAACCAAATTGCAAACACTTCCACGTATGCTACCTTAAATGTGAAAATTTTCCTTTTGATGTGCTGAATCGACTTTCATGTAATGAGTAATGACTAATGACCGTTTAATCGATTTGGAATCATTCTAATCAACAGTAATGTTGACCTGGAGATGGATCACTGTGTATTATGAATTGCTTACATGAATTGATTCCTGTTTTGGCATGCTACGGACCTAGTGTACCAACTGCTTGCATTGAAAAATATTATATATGTGATGATATGATGAATGGAATCCCTTTTGATCTATCTCTCATTCTCCTTGCGGATGCTTTAGGTGTGACGTTTATTCGTCGTTAGTTTTTTCTTTGTAACGGAAAAAATCACAATTTTAGGTATAAATCGTAGGCTTAAATGCAATTTTGGTTTTCCTATGTAATCGGAATTTTAGCCCCCCTCTTTTATATTTCTTCGATTTTGTTTAGTTCCCCTCTTTTATCATTTTTGGTGATTAATGAAGGTGACAACTCACAAAAAATTACGGGGGACTAAACAAAATAGTGGTCAGACTAAAATTTCGATTACTTTAAAATAGGGTTTTTACAAAATGTGTGACCGTGACGTTCAGCGGTAAATGTGGGGAACCTAAATTTATTATTTTATGGTTTATTTTTAAAACACTGTTTTCACATTTGAGCTTATAACTTATCAATTTTTGTTTCATTATTACCCTCATTATTTCATCTAAAACCTATTTTCACCCTTGTAATTTATTATTATAATTAGGGTTAATAATGTCTTATCCCTTGTAATATAGATCATTTCTAGTTTACCCACTGTAAATAATTTTTTTTAGATTTCATGCTTGTAACTTGAAGATTTTTTGGTTTTAGACCTTCATGAATTTTGAGTGTACAAAAATCAAAATCGATGATATGGTACGGCGTAAACCAAAATTTGCTCAAATTACAAGGGGCGCAAGTACCATAAATTTTGTAATTTGATGTCATGAAAGTCCAAACCCAAAGAATCTTCTAATTACAAGAACGAAATCTAAATTTTTATTTTACAGGAGATGGATAAATCGGAAATGGCCTATATTTCAGGGGAGTAAAACATTATTAACCCTTATAATTAATAATAAATAGTTGTGTTTTAAATGCAAGGAACAAAAATCTGAGTTTCTTATAAATTTCTCATATTTGTTACATAATTTACATAACATTTTATTTCATTATTTTTTAGAAAATTTACATGATATCTTTTTAATGGATTTACAAAACATTTTACTATTACGAAATTACTTCCTCAGTTCTTTTTTAAGTATTGTTTGACCACAAATTTAACGTTTATATTTAACTGTTATTTTAATATTTGAAGGATACGATTTGTCACCTATACCATTTCTCAAATTATACAATCCATATTATACACTACAAACATCATTAATCCAATAAACCTGAAAAGTAAAAAGTTGTTTATGATTGAGGCCGAAGGGCCATCCCCGACAATTCGGATACACCATTGTAATCTTGACAGTTTTCATTTAAAAAGTATTGAAAAAATCCAACACCGCTTAGAGTGATAAACATCTAAATTGTAGTTAAATATACGGCAAAGGCTACGGTAGGAGACTTCTTTAGGTCTCATACCGTAAAAGACTTTTTTTTTTTTTTTTGCAAAATAGATATCAACCATTGGATGTATTTAATTTTTTTTAAGACCTTGGTATTATCATACTCTCTTTAACACTAGATTATTTTTATACTCATCCTTCTCTCTTCCCTTCCATGTTTTTGCTTACTTGCCCACCTCCACCACCACCACCACGAGTAACCTCTCAAATGTAATGTTTAGACCAGGAATTTAACCAATCAATACAATGAATTACCTATTTAAATCCTTGGGAGCGTCCAAGACAATCTGAAAGAGATTTAAACCCTTAACAATTTCAATCATGCACTTTCGCTAAAGAAAAATAGTCACACATTATAAAGCCATCACACCGGCACAACATTGATACTGTGTTTTAAGCTTCTGGGTCTGATTTCATGAAAACCCTTGTTAATGCTAACATTAAATCAAAAATAAATTTCAGTCAAACTTTTTTTATGATGTTGAATTTATCTTTAATTGCTCACCAAAAAAGGTAGAAATGAGCTTGAATCACGCTATGTTTTAATTAAATTATTTTTTATTACTTGTTTAAGTTAATTTTCAATCAATATTATTAAACTGTTCAAAATTCTTCTTTCATAATCCTGTAGAATTGGGTGAAAGTGAGACAAAGTGTGCTCAAATAATATTGTAATCTTGGACATAAAATCACAACATGATTATGGATAGCATATATGGGTGTTTTTTGTGGTTGCTGTAGATCTGGATTGTTGGATGAGAAAGAAGGTTTCAGATGAGAAGAGAGAGAACGGGAAAGAGAATGAAATAATAGCGTGGAGGGATTGAATAAAGAAAGGGTGTTTTGTTTTTATGGGTTGTTTTGGTTGAAAGGTTGAAGAAAGTGTGAATGAAAATTATAATGTGGAGGGATTATAGTAAGATCGGCGTTCTTCATCAATCTAACGGTAATACATTTCATTTTTGTTGTAAAAAAACAGTCTTTTACAATGTCTCCTACCACAGGAGATCTATTTAAGTCTCCTACCTGAAGCGACACCTTTTTTTTTTTGAAGGAAACTTGAAGCGGCACCTAAATATACAAATTATAGAAACCATAAAAACGCAAGTTAAAATGGAAAAACATAAATTATGAATTGTGAAACCCTAAAATGTAATATCGTTTTCATAGAGTGATTAAACCACAAAAATGATTGAAGAACAAATTTTTTTAGTTCTAGCACTGTTGTAGATGCTCTAACTAAGTCAATATATGAGTAAAAAAAGGACTATAGTAATGTTTGTTCCTACATTCAAATTCAAAAGTGGCTAAGTAGGAACATAGGAGTACGTAGTATTTGTTACTACGTGTCAAGAGTTCAAACATAGAGCATGAGAAGAGGAGCACGTGCATGGGATGAAGTTGGGCCTTAGGAAGTAAACCATCACGTGGTAGGGTCCACTGGAAATTGGGAAGCCGCACGAGCACTCACATGGCGATGTGCTAAATGGCTGTTTATGTTAGGGGCCACGATTATTGTGTTGTGTCCCCTGAAATTTCGGTTATGAAATTACCGTTGATTGCGATCAGACACGCGTCGGTGTCACCTTTGGGGACCCATTGCTCTAACGTTGATTGCGGATAAACAACGCCCAAGATTCTTCGCAAGCATGAAAATTAACACTACTAACTACTACAGTACTACTAAGTACTATGTTAGGAGACATTCTTGTCGTATTTTACTACTCCTGTTAGATAAGAATAGCTGTGTTTTTTTCTAAAAGAAAAGCTGTGTTTTAAGAGAAATGATAAATTAACACATAAAAAATAGACACAAAAAACTAGACTCATACAACAATTCACAAAGTGCCAGACTCTGTTATTGTTCTGCATCTAAAGTCACTTAGAATTTCTTATCAAAGTTCATATCTTAGAAATTCTAGAGTCTTAAGAGTCTGTATCTAATTTGTATTGTGAACACCATTGATTGTATATCAAGTGTTCAAACTCAAACAAACTTCTTTGTAATTCTGTTTGATTAAAAGTCTCTTGCTTTTGTGCTTGAGTAATAGAAGTCTCTTGCAGTTGTGCTTGAGTATTGGAAGTCTCTTGACTGTGTTCAAGAGCGTAGGAAATCTCTTGCAGTTGTGCTTGAGTAATTTGAAGTCTCTTGCTAGTTGTAGCATTGAGCAGTTGTAATCAGATATTACATTCTTAGTGAACTCTCCTTGGAAGTGCAAGGGGGACAAAACTACTTCCGGTTTGTGGAAGGAACATGTACAATTGCTTTGTGTCTTTCTTCTTTCTCTCTATGTTTTATGCGTTGCATTTAGATTCTGATTATCACCTCAGAAGTTGAATTCTATCTGCTTCTGATCAGTGACTTCAGTAGGAGAAAACGAAGAAAAAGTAAACACAATTCAACCCCCATTCTTGTGTTTTTTTCACCTTCAGAGAAGTCACAAGTCACATAGTGATGGAAAGAATACAAGAGAGATAAGGAAAGGGAAGAAAGAGAAGAGGGGGAAAAAAGAATAAAATAAAAAATGTAATAATACACTGGTGTCATATATGTACCTCTTGTTTTGTGTCACGTTATCACAACTCCAATGTTAATAGTTCTCGGTCTTAAAATAATAGGTGTCTATAATTTTTGCACGTTATTTAAGAAAATGATTAATTATATTGAATTCAATAGTAAAATTGGTATAATTTACCAAAATATCCATATTAATTGTAGTTGATAGAGTGTTTAAGTTAGATAAAATTCAATAAATAAAGATATAATAAAGGAAAAACAATATGATAAATAGACAATTATTTTGAGACGAAGAGAATATTTTTTTTTTCCATCATTTCTTATTCTTTTTTTTTCAATTTTTTTAATCTCTTTTTCTCATATCATTAATAAAGAATAATTTATAAATTCACACATATTTTTATTTTCAATACAAATTTTTTCAATTTTGTTAATCCTTTTCTCTCTGGTCATTAATAAATGATAGTTTTATAAAATCACGCATAATTTTTATTTTCAATATCAAATTAACATGGAAATGTAGAGGGAGTATTTTCTCTAATACATGAAAATATCAAAACAACTTGTAATAAAATAAGACAGTAGCATGAAAATGCACTTAGAACATGGTTTAAACTTTAAACAAGTAAAAGTTGTAACTTTTGCGTATAAACTTGTATAATTATTTCTTTTATAGATGTTTGACTTTGATTTATATTTTTAAGACAAATTTTTTTATAATAATTTCCCTAAAAAATGCTCTTAGGGATGTTTGCATGCTACGCATTTGATTTTTTTTATTATTTAATTAGTATTTATAAAGCGATTTATAATATGTGCAAAAGAAATCCGCTACTTAAAATTTGGGATTGAGAAAGCATAAGAGTGTTTGATATTTTAAGCAAGGGTAAAGCCCAAAAAAGCCACCACGCTGCTAAACAAGGCCCAGAAGGAAAGTCAGTCAAATGAAAGTTGCTCAGATCATTTGTATTTTTTATTTTATTTTTTTAGAGCAATACATAAGATAGATATCGATACTTTCTAAGCTGAAATGTGTGATGTGTCGCTTATATATATAAGCTCTAAAGGCGAATACACGCACTTGAATTTCCCATATGACTGGCTCCTGAAGTTTAATCTTGGCTAAATTAGGATCAAACATGTTACCTTTGTGGATTACATTAGAATATGACGTGTGAGTTTTTTTTTTCCACTTCCAGGTGTGATATTACTATGTTGTGTTTGAGTTCATTTATTTTCTACTTTTCGAGAGCAATATTACCAAGATTCACGAAGGTATACAGTAATATATATCACCCTCATTTCTGACTTAAGTCCCTTATTATCAAGAGACTAGAATCCCTTGGCATATTTCAAAATTGGGGCTGCATAAGTTGCAAGTTGCAACAGTAGATTTCAATGTTCTTGGGAGCAGAAACACCATTTAAGTGATGTATTTCTATTGGGTTTTCGGCAATAAGATCATCATCCAACAATGTTTGTTTGATATGGATCTGCCAGTATTACCAATCAAAATCGTAGCTATGCATATTTAGCTGTAACGTTCTTTCAAAAAAAAAAAATTTAATTGTAACCTACACCACTGAAGACTGAAGAGAAAAAATTCCATAATTGCAAGTCCACCCCACTCAATCCTTCTCACGCACGCCCCCTTCTCATTTCTATTTTGTCTCCGTTCTATTTTGCCTGGCAGAGACAATCATGGATATCTTGTTACCCCTACGTCGAGTGACAGGTGTGTTCATGTTTGAAACAATGACAAAACCAGAGAGAAATAGCAATTTGCAATCTCTAAATACATTATGATGGATTTTAGAAATCAAAATGATGAAGAACACATTTCAGTTTCTAGAATCGAGCGAAACTAGAAATAAAGAAAGAAAAAAAGAAAGAAACATAAATCAAATATCAAATATTTGAGAAAATGTGTACTGACTTTTTGTTTAGCAGTTGTAAACGTATGAATTGCATTGGATTTGAGCAACTTAAGTTGAAAAATAATACTACAACTCAAGTGAGATTCAGTTCTAAGGTTTTTTTTTTTGAAGTTTGTAGGTTTGAAAACGAAAATGGAGAAGTGATGGGAAGATACCTAGAACATTTGTTATATATAGTGGTTTAGTTCAGATTCTAAAAAAATTAAACCGTGCTTATATGGTTTAGTTTCTCAAATTCGAAAGAGGACAAAATTGAAAATTCGAAGGGCGTGTGAGAGACATGAGGAGGGAAAGAAAATCACATTGCTTGAAGCTTTGGGCTTTGGACCCAAGTCACTTATTTTATATTAGAATAATTATTTTTTTCATCTTATCCATTTCTCGCACGTCATATTTTATTTTATTTTTTACAAAAATGGTCGTGAGGTTTCGGATTATATAATCCGAACACAATTTGGATTTGTTCGGATTATAAAATTCAAAATATGCTTATATATAAGTCGCAATCATAATCTCTCTTTTATTTCAGCAATTGCAAATTTCGCTTTTAGAAACAAAAAAAAAAAGTAAAATGATAACAACATGTCAAATAAAAAAAATACCACAAAAAAAATCTAAAAATCAAATAAAACTAATTAATGCAAATTTATTCGGATTTTTACGAGAATATGAAAAAAAAATTAAAAATGGGTATAAACGGTGGAATTTTGGATTTTGAGGGGGCGGGGTCTCGTAAGAAGTGACTTCTATGAGAGTCTTGATCCTTGAATTTTTTTTCTTATGATTTTTTGGGAAATTTTTGGAGCAAATCAAGTAGCCAAAAAACTGGATTTTCGACTGGAAACAACTAACAATGACATAAAACAGAAGACTATGAGTTAAGAACATTATTATGGTCCTTAAACTGACTATCCGCATTAAATACATGCTCATAACTTATGTCGATACACTTCCGATTATAATCCGAGCTGTTTTTCTCCTGAATAAGGGTTTTTAAGGGATGTTTGAATTTTATAATCCGAAAAAGAAAGGAATGCGTCCTATTTTCTTGGTGTTTGGATTATAAAATTCGAACTTGTTAAAAACTCATTTTTACACCCCAAAACATGTGGAAAACTCTTTCGGATTATAGAATCCAAAAACCTCAGGAGCATTTTCATAAAAAAAAAGGGGGGGGGGGTGTTGTAGAAATGGGTAGGGTACATATAGACGTGATTTGGATTCTACATATAGAAGGGATTTGATTTATTTAGACTACTTGTAAGATATGAAGCAATAATATAACTTTTTAGTACATATTAACTTAGACAAGGTGATCCAAATTCTTATTTTAGGCGTCTAATTTTTTTTTGAAAAAAAAAACTTCAAAAATATGTTTTTCCTATTTTGACAATGATAGTCACACATTTGGTAACATGAAGGGTTCAAATGTTTTCACTGAAAATACAAGAGTTAATATGTTTTACATTATGAAGTTATTTGTTTGATCAGTTGGTTAATTTTAAGGCATATAAATTTGGTATCATGACTTGGAACTCAAGTGTTTTTTTTTTTACTGAACTTGAAACCCAAGGCAAGGCACACACATATTTGTTTCAGCTTCGGCTATGTGCAAATTTTCTGTTTTGATGAAGCCAGTATTTGTTGGTTGTTAACCTGTACCATACTCAAGTGACATGTAGAAACAATTGATCAATAGCGAGAAATGTGAAAACTAACCACGTGATTGTGTTGTTCCTTGTTACGGTATCATGGTTGTCAACTACTGATCCTGGTCCTGCTTCTGCTTCTGCTCAAGTAACCAACTATATTGTCCATTTACACTGCAACTATTTTGAAACAATCAACAACACTTACTAGTACTTTTTTAGGCTCAAATCTGGATCTCCATTATGAAAACCATTTCCTCTCCAAGGCAGAAATATTATTAAAATTTATACACATACAAAATTACAATTTAAAAAGTCCTCAATATTTCAATAAACTAGTCTCTGTGCTTGGTCAGATTGAAAGGAAAAAAAAACAATGTGGGCCTACTCATTATTCTTCTCTATTATTGTTGCTGTTTGGAAAGTCATTGAACCTTTTGTGTATAAATAGCTAGCTAGTGGATGGAGCCCAAGACATCCATTGCAAACTTCGTTCTCCAATCAAATTAACAAGAAAAGAAAAAAAGATACATTCTTAATGGGAAGCACCAAAAGTGAATTGTACTTTGTCTTTCTAATCTATGATCAAGAATACGAGCGACTTCGAACTAATCGGTATGTCTTCATCATGTCTTTGTTTTATTACTTGTAACAATATTTGATTAATCAACATTATCTTAAATATTTTTCATTACTTTGAATATTTATCATCTGTTACTTTTAATTAGAACTAAGAGTGGGGCAAATAAGCTTGATTTGTACCTTAGTAGAAAGCATGATGAGCTTTTAGCAAGCACTCTAGAGGCAGGAAGCTACAAGAAGATGTCTTCTTTTGCTATTGTTGATGGTTTTACACTGGAAATCACCGAGGATCAAGTAATGTGTAATTTGTCCTTGTATAAAGTACAATTTTTTCTTTCTTGTTTTGTTTTATCATATGATATTTACACATATCATGTGGCCTATGATCTTTTACTTTAACATGTTATACATTCAAACAGGCCAATGTGCTCAGATCTGCAAAAGGAGTGAGAATTGTGGAGGAAGAAGAAAAATATGTTTTGTAATTCGTAGCATATATTTGAGATCATTGTGTTTTGAGGAGAACAATGAAATGGTTTTGTTTAATTAAAAAATATTTGGGTGAATTTTGTTTAATTAACTTCTCAACTGCTATAAACTTTTTCATATATTAAATTTGTTGTATAGTTGGTACTAATGCTCTAGGCCAGAGAGACGGGGTATGGGAAGTCAAGGTAGATTTGTGTTTGATTATCATGTGTTTTTTTGTTTAAATTAAAGGGTATGGGGAAACCAAAATTAGTAATTTTGCATTAAACAGTTTTTAAACTTTTGTTTTTTTGGAAAAGTTGAATTCACCGTATTTTATCACTATCCACAATATTTCATCTTTGCTCTTGGGGCAATGACGCAACTATAGAGTTATTATGCACAATATTTCTATTTTTCCCTTAACAATACCCTAAGTACACTCATTAGTATTATTATTATTTTTTTAAATTAAGTTATTGTTTTTGGTAGAATGATGTATTGGAGTTTGGTGATGATTAAATAATAAACCACCAAATTAGTTATTGATTTTATAGAGAACCTTATATAGGTCATTTTGTTTAGGGAAAACGTTATATAGGTCATCGAAATTGTGAATTTTTCAAAAAATGTTCTGACTCAAATAAATAAGTTGGTTCTTATATTTAACAATTACGTCTTTATTTCTAAACAATTTAGTCTTTATTTAACCATTAGTAAAACAGCTAATACCAACGACTAGGCTACTAGACCAAAAAAAAAAAACTAGTATCATCTCAGTTTAAGCACACGTGAGTCAAAGTGAGAGCTCTTCAAGATCATTTTATGCGGTCCCTAATTGTAAATGTGGGATATCCTCAAAATTTAATGCTGCAAAGACACATGAGAATCCTAATAGACATTTCTTTGGATATTCGTATTTTAAAGTATTCCATTTTGTTGTTTATGTTATCAAATATACTCATCATCTCATAATAGTGACAATCATCAAGAGCCACCTGCAGTTTTATTGTTGTAATAGATCTGGAGGGGGTCAAGTTGAGTTTTATGTTTTCTGCAAGAGACCAGTATGGTTTGCACAATATTTGTGACCAAGGACTAACCTTTTGTTCATTTTTGTTACAATGTCACTTTGTCTCCTCTTAAACGTCTTTAATGCTATTAGTTCATTTGACAATACGTGTAATCACTTAATAGGCGATTTGTAGATGGATTACATATTACAGACTAATGTGTCCTGTTCTTTTAAAGAGACTAAAAATTTATTTCAGACTTTCGTGAGAGCTCAAAATAAGAGGTCATGTTTTATTTGTTTTTTTATTCTTCATAAAGTATTATATTTATGAATAATAAATAAAATTTTGAACTTAACAGGATTCTTATAAGCACCCTCATTAGGGTGATTATAAGGAAAAGTGACTCTAAAAACATTGTCTCTCTCACTCTTATTTTTTTCTTTCAGATTCCGCTAAATGAATTTTATTGAAATGCAATAATATAGATTATTGGTGAGATCTGTTTATTAATTATTTTTTGAGGTGTTAGATTAAAGAGATTTGATACTTGATATTCATGGACTATACCAGATCTATCTTTTGAAAGGCTAATTATTATATCTTTTGAAATGTGAGATAGATTTGATACTTCTTTGGAAAGTATCTAATTATTACCTTTTTTTCTCTCACATAGAATAGACCAATCTAATGTATGTGGTGAGTTTAAGTTATGGTTCGTATGTAGAAGATGATGGAGATTGAGGCTTTGTCGGGAGGCTAAGTTTTTACGTTTTCTTTTTCACCTTTGGGTTTGTCTCCCCCAACCTAAATGCATTTTCAAATACTTGATTTATTTATTTTTTAAATTTGGGTGTGATTGTTGTTGTGGAAGATGAGACTTATTTTTCATCAATGACTTAAGATGAGACTTATTTTTCATCAATGACTCAAAATAACTAGTCCAACTTTTTTCTCCACAACAATGGATCTTTCACTCATGACCTAACATTTTTACGACGTGTTTTGTATTTTTAAAAAGTTCATATATTTAGTTTTAATGTGTTTTGAAGTATCACTAAAGGGTTGATATATTTTTTTTGTGATTGTTCAAAACAAATAAAGTGTTAAGTTGTAATTTACTTGATTTAGATGCATATGTTAAGTTGTAATTTTTTTGGTTTAGATGCATTTTGTTGTGTATGTTGATTACGATGCTGTTAGGAGATTTTAAGCTTGAGTATGAAGCCCTATGCTTGATTAGTTAGTTGATCACAAATTTTAAGCTATTTTAATGTTGAAAATAGCTGTACAAATCTATCTCTTATGTGTTTTAGATTTTTAATTTGTTTTGTAAAGCATGTTACACTTGAAAGTATATGATTTTACTTTCCTCTTCATGTGTGTGTATATATATCGACGATAAATCGAGGCAATTAACACCTCTTATTGCTATCTTTTGATCAGTATTCTCTTCTCATTGGATCAATCCTTTTCTGAGGTATGTCCCCTTTCAAGCCCATTAACATTTGTTTAGGTTTTTGTTTTTTTCTTGTTGCTATTTTTACACAAGTATACCTTTATTTGCATGTGTAAAGGTATACATGTTTAAAACCGTGGTAGATAAAATAAAAAACTCAAACAAATGCTAATGAGTTTGAAAGGTACATACTGGAAAAAAAATGAAAAGATAATATGCGAGTAAAAAAAAATAACAATAGGAGGCGTTAATTGTCTCAGCTTAATAAAAATATATATAAATGAAGGGGAAAATAAAACCATGTGGGTCGAAATGCAACAAGCTTCAATAAACAACATAAAAAATATAAAACATACAAAGGTATAATTAAACCCTATTTTCAACATTAAAATATCTAAAAAGTTGTTATCAAATTATTTATTTTATCGGAGTTTCACACTCAAGATTAAAACTCTCCCAACTTAACAATGTAATCTACAACACAAAACAACTACAAACAAATCAAGTTAAATACAACATAAAAAATCATCTAATTCAGATAAATTACACCTTAACATTTTCTTTTGAACAAACTCAAAAAAGAAAAAATCAAGCCTCTAGTGATGCTTCCACTAGGCAATATTTTGTTCAATATATAAAATCAATATGGGAAACATATAAAATATTCTTAAAAGTTGCAAATTAAATATAAACTTAAATCAAACTCCTTGTATGCAAAGAAAACCTCACATAAAAAGGAAATTACTAAAAATAAAAATAAAAATAAAAAGAATTCATTAAACTTACAAAACACATCATAGAAGTGCTAGTTCATGAGCAGGAGATCTATTTTGTTGGGAAACAACTGAACTCGCTTTGAGACATGGATGAAAAATAAGTTCATCTTCCAACCCATGACCTAATACAAAATAAAAGGAATAAAAAATTGAAAATGCACAAGAAGAAACAAAATAAGATAGAAACGAAGAGAGAGAAGAACCCGAAGGTCAAAGAAATCCGGTCAAAATTCAGCCTGTAAAAACCTCATTCTCCATAGCCTTTCACATACAGACCCTCATCTATCCTCACCACCGTTCATACGAGAGGGAAGGAGAAAATATGTGAGAGAGAGAGAGAGAGAGAGAGAGAGAGAGAGTGTTGAAGAGAATATTGAGATTTCGGGACAGATTATAGTTGAATTTGAAATAGACGGGGGGAAACAAATTTGAAGATTAAATTGTCATTGAAATTATAGACGAGGTGTCAAATTTTAAGAGAAGGTTAAGATGGTATTGATGCTAGACATAAAGTTTTTTAGATATATATATATATATATATATATATATATATATATATATATATATATAGTTTTTTATATATATATATATATATATATATATATATATATATATATATATATATAATACAATATAATTGCAGGATGAATAATGTAAGAGGGTCATGAAATGTTACTGGTTATCATAGTGTATCATCACATGTTGATTAGAGGCACTGGCATAACTTGAATAGGAGATCGACGGCAAAACTAGAGTAATTTTTATGAGAGGGTCAAATACAAAGACTTTTTTTTAAGCAAAGAAAACTTATTTTCTTTAAAAGTTTATATATATTAAATTTAAGAGTTAAACATGTTTAATCTCTACAAAGCTAGGCTTCAATAAGACAAATATATTTATAATTGAATATTTGCTAAATAGACCAACAATTTATTTTTTAATGTCAACAAATAAACTATTTGTATTAAATTATCGTTCATTTTGTTTGCATGTTGATAACTTTTATTGCTAAAAATGCTTTCATTAAAGTTATTGTAGAGACCGAAATGTCAAAATATAAAACAAATAAGTTTAATTATCAAGTAATTTTTTTAACCTTTTAATTTATTCTAAGTTTTTGACAAATGAATTTATTTAAGGCAGCTAAAAATATATTACTAAGGTAACTAATTATATTAATATATTTAGGTATTCAATAGAAATAAAAAATTTGGGTAGCCAAAACTACAAGAGATTCGCCCCTCTAGGAGATAAAATGATGATTTCAACCAGACTCAAGTTAATAGGAGCACAAAGATGAACACAAATGGGAGTGAAATTTGGTGTAACACAAACATGTTATGGGAGAAGATGAATGGATAACTTACTACTAAGTTTTTTTATATAGGATACACATCTGTCACATTTGACTATCACGTTTCACTTTTATCTTTGTTTGCTTTGAACGAAAGTTTGTTATATGTATTGAGTTGTAGTTTATATAGATTTTGCAGAAAAGATCTTCGAGATTGATACATTAGATGAATAGACAGGGCCGTCTTAAACAATTTGAAGACCCTGTTTTAATTTAGAATTTGGGCCCCTAATAAAAAACACTAATTTATTTTTATGTAAATTATAAATAACGTCAATTCTTTGTTTTGTGTGTTACGATTATAACGTTTTTTATATTTAAAGATGTGAGTTTTTATTACTCATGAGCATGTGTTTGTTTTGGGTTAATTATATGATGGAACAGAAAAAAATTTGGGAGTCCAAAAAATCTGAATATGGGGAAAAAAATTAACTAACATGATTATTATTAAAAAAACAAGCTTGGAACAAGGCAGCGCGTTTTGTAAATAAGTTAACTTGCAAATATATAACATATCTCTTGATGTTATATTTTACAAAAAAAATATGGGCCCCAATTTTTTTAGGTCTGGTGGCCTAGCCCAGCCTCGACGGGCTATGGGCCGGCCCTGTGAATAGAATATATGACCCTATTACGCACGTCTTTAAAATTCCTTTTTTCTCTTCTCTCTTCTAGCGATTAAGTAAAATTCCATTTAGAAGAGAAACACAAAAATGTTTAACTTTCTATTTCTTATTTTAGACTATGATGTCTCAGGCTCACATATTTTGTTTGTACTCAATTCTTAAAGTGCGTGTTTGGAATACTCCTAAATCATATCGAGAATGTGCGTTCATTTAACTTTACGAATAACAATTTTTAAAATTTCACGGTAAGAAGGATATAAACATGCGACTGCGGTGGTGAAGTATTGCTCAACAAAAAATGAAAAATGTCATTTTTTGAGAGAATTCAAATTATTCTATATTTTTACCATTTTTAGATTTAAAATTTTGTGAATTTTTAAAATGAAGGATATTGTGAAGTATTTTATCAAAACTAAATTGAAGGAATTTCAAATACCATCTAAAAATTAAGAATTTAAACGGAACAAATGTTAGACTTTGGTCAATTTGATAATGATAGTCTTTCATGTACAAATTGATGGGGAGTTTGAGGGACGCAGCAGCAAGAACAAACCAATGCTCTATGACTTTTTTTCCTCAAAAAAAAATAAAAAAAATTCACACTTGAAACCTAACACAAATCAACCAGGGAACCTGTCACATATACCTTTTGGCGCGAAAACGAATATTTGGCGCGAAAATCAACATTAGTGACTAGTGAAGGCATGTATTCATTCATCCAATTCCAAAACGAAACTTTAGCCATGGATTCATCGCCTGCTGCAAAGAGACGTCGTCAGAGCAAAGACAACGAGATTGAATCATCAACGCCGCTAAAACAACCGCCACCCGTGGTTATCTTCGCTCATGGTGCCGGTGCTCCTTCCTCTTCTGATTGGATGCTAAGGTTTCATTTTCTTTTTTTCATTCATTCATTTAATTTTAAATTATGAATAAAATGTGTTGAATCTTATTATTATAAGGTTTTTTTTTTTCTGTGTGTGATAGATGGAAGAGTATGTTGAAGGAAACCTTACAGGCTGCTGATGTTGTCACGTTTGATTACCCTTGTCAGTTTCTTTCCAATTCAATTCATTTCATTTATCATTCAACTACACATAAATTCATCACGTATTTGAATTGACTCATTTGAGTTTATCTGCCGATATATTCATAAGTTGTTTTTAGTTTATTTCCATGAGATCTCTATGATAGCTTATGAAAACTGTTTATAGCTTACATGAAATCGTTTGACTTTATTTTATCTTTTCTTATAGACACTTATAATGATAAATGTTTATGCTATAAGCGCTTAATTAATGTGTTTATCCAAACAGTGCCTTATAAGTTCACTGATTTTTTATTAGGTTTTGCATTTATTTTAGTGAAAAATCATGATCTGTAGTTCAGTGAACGGAGTGTGAACCTTAAGATTATTGCATTTGTTTGATGTATGTATTTTTTAACTCCGAAGCGAATCTAATGGGTTTGTCATTTGCTAGACATGTCTGGTGGGAAAAAGAGGGCTCCTCCTAAGGCAGAAAAATTGGTGGAGTTTCATTCAAATATTGTGAAGGAAACTGCAACTAAGTACCCTGGTCATCCTCTCATACTGGCTGGCAAATCAATGGGTTCAAGGTGCGTTTGGATTTTTTCTTTCTTTGATTTCTTTTTAATATGGATATATATGTTGGCATGAGGAAGTCCTAATAAATATTATTAGCTGCAAGATATTTATAACCTGGTTATCTTGTATTTATTTTACTGTAGAGTTGGATGCATGGTGGCTAGCATGGAAGACATCAATGTTTCCGCTGTACTATGCCTGGGCTACCCATTAAAGGTTTGATCTTCTTTCTGATAATTTCATGTCAATCTCTGTGCTACAAAAATAAACTGATTGAATATGTTTTTTCCAACCCTTTTACTTCGGGGTGGTGATACTGAAGAAATTTTGAAACCACCCTTTTATATTATTTGCCATACGCCCTATTCGTGATTTTGTTGAAAATTCGACATCAACTTTAGTTTGGGTCTTTGAACCTCAGTGACACCCTAAGTACCTCCATTTCTTCAAAATGTTGGACCGGCTATGAAACCATCCTTGATTTTGAGCTTAGTCGTAGTTCACATTCCGTCTCCCCCCAAGAATGTGATATGGGGAAATCTAACTTCGATCCTCTCACATACAAGCTTAGCATACATTGCCAACTGAGCCACAGTCATGGGATTTCAATTTTACGCCGACTTTATCCATTTGTTGATAACTAAAGTTTACTCATTAATCTCAATTTTTTTATTGAATTGTCTTGCTTTTATATAGCATTTCACTCATAGATCAGTCTGGCCTTATACTAGTCATCTTAGTTTGCCAACTCAATTGATGAAGTTGTCATTCCTGGAGCATGTGTGTAGAGCTCTCAAATATGTACTAGGCTACTTTGAAGATTTTCCTCTTCATTTCTTCATGGCTTGCACTATCATTTGCACTTGTTATACTTTCAGTTTTCTGTTCAGAAATTGTTGGCTTGCCACACTGAAGCAATTATGGTTGGTGCATTAGTTTTCTTAGGGTGTTTTTGTAAAACAGAAACTGTCATTACTAAAGGTCAAATTTAAGATAATATAATTAATTATTACAATTTACATCAATTTTGTTGCCATCGTTCCAGGGAATTAATGGTGCGGTTAGAGATGATACACTGTTACAGCTAACAGTTCCTACAATGTTTGTCCAGGTAGAGGTCTCTTTTTCTAATTTGTCATTGCAGTATGGTATAGTTTTGTAGTCATAGCTCCTCAGTTTCATACACACTGTTAGTCTATTGGATGAACCATGGATTTTTTTCAATTTTCAACAGTATGATATTCTGTAATGCACAGATAAATGTTTGGTTTATGCTAATGTCTCTCCTAATGCTAGTCTGGTGTGTGTCTTGAACAGGGCAGCAAGGATGGTCTCTGTCCACTTGAGAAGTTAGAGACCACTCGGAAGAAGATGAAAGCGCTCAATGACCTGCATGTCATTGATGGTGGTGATCACTCTTTTAAGATTGGTAAGAAGCATCGGCAAGCAAATGGTTCCACTCAAGATGAAGCTGAAGTTGCTGCTGTGAAGGCCATTGCTGCTTTCATTTCCAAATCTCTTGAAGGATGATGGCGCCCTCGTCTTAAGTCGATTCTAGTGTACCAAGGTTTGTATATACACTTTGCTGTATCTAGCTTGGTAGTAATCTAGGCTCTGTTCTTGCCAGTTGACTGTAATTATATTTTTGGTGATTCGGTCACGTTTATGCCCCTGCCAGCAGATTAGACATATACGACTTTGTTGTTTTCACAGTATTAGAAGCCTACTTGATGAAGACAGGGTTGTTTAATTTAATGTAGTTTTACATATCTGTGTTAGACTTGGTAAGTTGGTAACAAAGACATTTAGGATCCTAGTATGGAACATACTGGATAAATTAGGTAAAGTTCAACATCTTTTATTCATCATAAGGTAACACGCAGACAAGTGAAATATTGGCATTTATTTGCCCCAATTATTTTGGATACAACAATGACATCAAGTTATAAATATGTTTTCATTTAATTAAATACACTTTGTTCAGTTGCATCCCATTTGCAGCTTCTAGTTCCATGCATTAATTCTGCAGACACAATCAAAAACAGAAATCAAGAAACAAATCAATGGAACAGAATAAATTTTGTCTAATTCAACATGCATACATTTAATGTAAAACATTTCGTTTTCAGGTTATTATTTGGATGAGCTTGTGAGTTGAGAACTCTTGTGTATTTAAGTCACCTACCTTTGGCTTTGTCTTTGGACATTTCTTTTCATTGTCACTTTCGCTGTCACTGCTGCTGCTGTTGTTTCCCTCACCGTTATTGCGGGACATTCCATTCTTAATCCTCCGGAACAAATTCATATCCTTCTTATTGTTGAGCTCTCTATTTTTCTTGGGAGCCCCAAAGCATGTCGTAGTTGCACCATAAGGATAAGGGCCTTCTTTGGTTTCAGTGATTTCTGCTTGAACTACACATACTGTAATATGGGTTTTGGTTACACCATGCTTCTTGTCGTGTTGGGTCTGAGTCTGACCATAGTGGTGAGTTTCTGTTTTGGAGCCATTGTGGCCAATTGATTCAACCTGACCTTGGGAGCTGTAGTTTTGGACTTGATTCTGAGTACTGCCATGGCGGGCATGGTGTCCTTTGAAGGCCTTGTTTGTTATCTCAGATATTTTTTGGCCAATTGAGCTGTGCTGGGTTTTCGGTTGGCAGACTTCAATGGCAGCAGATGGTTTCACAGACTGAGCTGAAGCCATTGCAATAGTTAATGTTGCTTGCTCAGATTGGTTTCTATGAAGTTGCATGGTAGTTTTGCATCAAGGGCCTTTTATTGGCATAACAAGAGTGAGTGGGGCTCATCCTCTCCTCCCATAGTGGCGAAATAAATTAACTATTCAATTATGCTATTCGAAATATGGCCTAAAAAAAAAGCAGTCTTATCATTTTATCAGCAAAGCAGAGAGCAGAACTTATTCTTTGGGTCATTTCAGAACGTATCTGCAATTAAATTATGTGAAAGAACCTAATAATTTCATGGAATTTGCATCACTGATCATGCAAACATCATGAATAAGTTCCCACACAATTTGTGGACCAAGTTTTTTTTTTTTAGAAAATAAAAGATGATATGCCATTTATGCTTTTAGTAAACAACTCACACTCATGTCAGTTGTTATTAAAATTGTTCAATTTTGTCCTTTTGAGTCAATTTTAGAATATCTTGAGAATTGTTCAAAAATATTATCTCACGTATAAGAGAATCATAGACTTAGTAATTTTAATAGCTAATTTCATTGTTTGAAAATGACTAAATTTTATGATTTATAATTATAGCTGTATAACAAGAATATTAATAACGAGTAAAAAAACTAGAATAATAGTGAAGGTAGTACTCCCTGGTGTACTAAACTTATCCTCCCTCCGGTCCTTTATACAAGAAACAAAACACATAAATCACAGACTAAGGAAATACTTTGAAAATAGTTATTTGCATTTAATACTCATGTAAATTTAAATTTATCTATTAATGCCCCTATATTAATTGTCTTGATTACACCAACTTACTTACTTTTAATATTCTCTTTCCTAATAAATAAGGGTATTAATGAAATTTAACATCCAATATATTTAAAAATTGGTCAAAGTTTCTTATAAAAAAACCAAAAAATTTGATACTTTTGTTTCTTCTAAAAAGGACCGGAAGGAGTACTATATAGTATTACAAATATCTTGGAACTTATGTAGTCAAAGTCTTAAAAGCGTAAAAAATGATGCTTTCAATGTAAATATTTCTTTAACTAATATCATAGAGTCACTAGTTTGTACGACCCTTAGTTTAAGGCATCTAACCAAGTATTTAAAAACATTACCTTTTATTTTAGAAAATGGAGAGGATCTCAACTTAGATTGTTGATTGATCTTGATAAACAAAATTTTATCTCAAAATCAATTTAAGTCATACCTAAAACGCGCACACTCTCTTCATAATAAAATATATATATAAACAAAAATGATAGCCGGAAAGTTGATGTATAAGGGTTAAATTTTTAATCACATACATCAATTTTTAAATTATATTTTTACGTATATTCCACTCAAGAAGAAGTATGTAGATTTAAATTACCACTCAAGTAGTTCCTACAACATTAGAGGATCTCATAATAAAAAGCTGCATACGTGTTTTTTGGTAGATTTTGAGAGTTGAACTTACTCAAGGAGAAGATGAGTTTTTCTTAACCACTTATCAACTCGAATTGAAACAAACTATATACGTTGACTATATGGGAAAGCAATGCATATAGTAGGGTTCGGCCTTTAGCGTGTGGATACTATAGCAACTTTTATTTTTTTATTTTATCTAGTTTTACCTTTTTAGTGAAATTAAAAAGTATTATGTTTTCCCTTTTATCTCGTGTTATTATAAGAGAAATAATGTTTCAACATAAAAAACTCGTTGTCAAATGCGTTGTAAAGTGTTTTTCTTGTGTGTTTTTGAAATGTAGAAAATAAAAAACAAAAACGAGAAAAAATAAACGAGAATTTCTACGGTACACCTCATAACTTGGGGTGTACCGGTACTATTGCTTAATTGATAAATTATCGATCATTTTAGAAAGTAAAAAATTCAAAAAAAATAAATTTTATTTCGTCGATGCTTTTGGTAAATAAGATTTAATTTTTATAATTATCAATGATAGAAAATAATTCTTTTTCTTCAAAAAACAACTCATTTAAATATTAATTTAATTATTTGATGTACCGGTAAACTCAAATATTTAAGTGTACCATAAAATTTGCCAAAATAAACACATAAAATGTCATATACTCATATTTGTTGATATTTTGATGATCATCTTAAACTCATACACTCTTTACCCTGATGGTAAATAATCTGCAACTCTCAAACAACCCACATTTCTCCTTCAAACAAAAAAACCCACATTTTTCAATGTCTGAAATTCGAGTATTAATTGATTAATTTCGATTGTATCTTATTTAATATCTTTAAAAAAAAAATACTAACCCACTTTACCACATCAAATTCCTCTAATAGACTCAATGATAAAAAACATATCATAAATTAATTAACTTATGGAACTTTCTATGACATCTCCATTGAAGATGCTCTAAATATGCATAATGGTGTGTATATCCCAATAAATGTATAAATGATGTAATAATCCATTAAATTATTAAACGATAATATACAGACAATTAATCAGTTTTTTTTATTACTTAGCGATTGATCAATTTCTATTATTATATGATAATACGATTCATCAATTATTACCTATAAAGTTTAAATGAAAATATATAGCAGGGGCATGATAGCCAGATTGCTCATAATTTGCACGTGATATAGATACTACAAAGGAAAGGATTAAAATAAAGCAAAATCCCATTTTAATCAACACCAAATAGTTTTATTCATATATAGCAGGAGTACCGATCTTATATCGATCAGAGTACATTACATACATTTATTTTGGTAGGTCTCAAACTCAGACTAGAACCATAACCAAATTAAGTGCATTGGCTTGATGTCATATATCAAATTACATTCATTTTTTTTAAGATAATTTTAATTACTTTTTTTAGCTACAATTTTATACTTCAATGTAGCTAATTTATTCATACAGGCCAATAATCATCACACACATTATATTGGACTTTGAGCTGCAAACTTCGATCCTCAAACTCCAATATTATTAGCACAGTTGCTCCTCAACAGTGCTGCATACACACATAAAACAAAATTTCATGGAGTCAAATTGAGCACAATATTGCTAACAATTTTTTTTAGAAGAATATGAGAAAATAATATTCTATAAAAAGTCAAATTATTGAAAGTTAAAGGCAAAAATCAGACCGATCTTCAATTTTTTGCAGCAATGATAACACTTACGTCAAAATTAAAAAGAAAAAAAAAATTATTTCACCTTGTGGCTAGTAATGTATGTACTAGTCTTCCTGTTGCAACGATTTTCAGTGTCGCTGTCACTCTCATCACTGCTACTGCCACTGTCACTGTTGTGACCTGATATGCCATCCTTGATCCTCTGGAACATGTTGTTTCTCTTGTGCTCCCTCCTATTTCTTCCTTGGCTTTTCGCAGCGGTGGTGGTGCCAATAGCAAAGGTTGTGCCAGTAGCGGCGTGATTGTAGCGTGTTTGGTTGCAACTGTTTGTTTGATGTTTGGCAACATGGCCTGGTTGATAAATCACCTCTGTTTGGCTATAGCATTGGGTGCGGTTTTGTCTTCCATCATTGGCGTGGCGATTGTGGTGCCCTCCGAACAAGTCAGTAACCTTGTGTCCAATTGAGCTATGCTGCTGCTGGTGTTGGTTTTTCTGTTGGCAGCTTTGTTCACAGGTTTTGTAGCATTGAGCAGAGGCCATTGCAACAAAGGATGTGTGTGTTGCTTGGTTTTGTTTGTGTGTTGGTTTGCTTGTATGCTTTGAAGTTTTGAGAGAGTTCACATATATATAGCAACTAGTTAGGTATTGATTGATTAACTGTTGCATCATACCTCAAATAAACAAACTTGGAATCTGTCTCCTTTTTTTGTGGGTTGAATAGTGTGGCATATTATGTTTTATTCTAGTGTCATTATTGATAAAAAAAATCTACAGTGCCATCACCTTCTTATATTTTTTTCCCACCGAATATATGCCAAATTAGAGGTTAAAATAGGTTGAGACGAGTTAGACTTTGTACGACTCAATCTTTGTCTAGTAACTTTTTTTTTAAGGCCTAGGAAGGATCTGTAATCTATTATAGATTTATAGACTTATTTTTAAGCCGAAGCTTAGCCTTTTAGAAAATCTAATATGACATGTTAGTCTACTAAAATACCTATTTCCTTTTGTCCATAAAATCATACTCAAGTGATAATGTCGAAACTCGAACTTGCTAGGTTGGACACATTTATGCGAGTTCAAACAGAACCTCGCAAGTGTTATCTTTTTTAGCAGCTCATATTAAATGCAAGTTTCCTGGAGACGGCTTAGCAGCTCATATTAAATGCAAGTTTCTTGGAGACGGCTACCTATCCAAATAGTGTCATCTTTTTAGTCACAAGTCCTCTACACAATCCAATTAAGAAGTCTTTCTATGACAGAGCAAAAAAAGAAGTACAATCAGCTGGGAAATCATGATATATAGTGGAAATACACTATCGTGGTCAATTCGTGAAATGCTATTCGCTATACATAGCATTTCTCTTTAATTTTACTCTTATTTTGTTTGTTTAGTTATTGTTCTTGAATTTTCTTGGCTTTGGTTTTTCTTTTCTAGGAATATCTACTACAAATAATAGATGATCTCTAAACTAATATTCTAACTCAACAAATTTATGTCTCACTGGTAGAGTTGTTGTATGAATAGGTCAATAAAATACAAGTGATTATCATCCAATCACAATTCACAACCTTTTAGTAGTAATTGCTATCATTGTGGAGGAGAGCATACAAATGTTTGTTGTGAGAAAAAATTGATATATCATGGTAACATAAGATGTTTATTGCATGGAAAATATGACATAGAAAAAAGAGTCATATATTCAAATTCAATATGAAGAATCACATGATAGAAATTCAAATCTTGAAAAAGATTTTGTTGAACTCATGAGACCACCCAAACAATTTTTGGGAACAACCAAGTTTTAATTTAGAGACTTCATATTCAAGCTTCATTTGAAAGACTTGATGTTCAAGTTGTGAAGTTATCAGAGCAAGTAAATGGTTTTGTGTAAAAAAAGATGGAGCTAACTAGAGAACAATATACATATATTGTGAAAATACTTGAGCAAAGAGGTAGAAGAGTGGGAAGTGATTAAAATCACTTGTAACTCAATTGAAGTAATGGTAGAAAACCAAAATACTGTCAGCTCAAAAATATTAAATTAGTTGAATTTGAGGTTGGTTTGAGAGATTTCAAGTTCACTGTGACTTTTATTGAGAAAATATACAAGTTTGAGAATAATTCTGTGGAGATATTGGAGATTGAACACAAACTCATTATGGTAAAAAAAGCATAATGAATGGGTAAAGAAAATCTAAACTTTCGTATGCGGGGAACATTTGAGTCAGAATTCTATTTTCATTTTCAATTAAGGTAATCTTTGTGCACGGATATGCTGAAATGTGAAAGGGGCGACTTCATCTTCACCATTTTTACCGTCACCTTTTTCATGCGCTGTAGTCTGTACTATGTTCTTCTGCAGAAAGTTTAATTACCTTTATCTATTTATATTTTAAAGCTTAGTGCCTATGGTTAGAAACATGGCGTGATTTAGGGTCGGTCTGACACTCTGACCTTAATATTAAATGTTCATATATTGACATTACTGTTTTTTCATTCTTTGTTCATACAATCATACTTAATTTTTTTTTCATAGTTGGATGCAACTTGTGTATGATGATGATCTATAGCCTATAGGACTTAAAATTTTGAAAGTCTGGCTTGAATGCGGATCTTTCTTGCTTGTTTGATAGGAGTGAACTGCCTGAGATTGAGAGATTAACATATTGCATGAATTCTTTATCTCTTGTGAGTGAAGCATTTAAGCCTAAACATTTGTGTTTTCACTCTCTTGAGTGCGATTTCATGTTTTCTCTTCATAACTTGTCTCTTTGACACTTCATATGATTTTGCTGCACACTATTACATTGAGGCATAATTTTTTTTGTTTATCGTTTAGTCTAAATATTTGAATTTTCATGCTCTTGAGTTCCATTTCATGTTTTCGCTGTAGAACTTGACTCAACTCTTCGACACTTTTGTTTTTGCTGTTTATTGTTTGGACCTAATATGCATACTCATACATGATATCTTCATTGTGATCCCTTTGAGCCTATATCGGATTTAATCGGTTACTTGAACCACATTACAAGTCATTACCTGAAAAACAGTTAGTCCATTCTACTTGAGTTGAGAGGTGTGGTTTCCTTGGGGTATGATCTTGTAAGAAAATTGGAGTTGCTTGAGTGCAAACGACATTCTAAGTTTGAAGCAATATGTCATTGATATTTTTGATATTTTTTCATTTTAATAATGATGAAAATAGTGCAAAGAACCAATTTTAACCAACGCCAAACGGTTTTATTCATATATATAATGATCAGAGTATCGATCACAGTACATACTTTTGTTTTTGGTAGGTCTAAAATTCATACTTGCACCATAGCCATATTACATTTGCTTAATTTCATATCAAATTACATTAATTTTAATTTATTATTTGATTAGATGCTGTAATTTATTCATAGACAGGCCAACAATCACCACACACATTATATTGGACTTTGAGTTGCAAACTCCGATCTTCAAACTCCAATTTATTTATTATGTAGTACAATTGCTACTCAATTGCAGTGCTGCATACACACATAAAACAAAGTGTTAGGAATCAAATTGAGCACAATACATGAGAAAATAAACTTGAACTTAGCATAAAAGAAAGAAGATTATTTGGCCTCTAGTAATTTTTTGTCGCTAACAATCTATATATATACTTGCCTTCCTGTTACGACGATTTTCATTGTCGCTGTCACTCTCATCACTGCTACTGCCACTGTCACTGTTGTGATCGGATATGCCATCCTTGATCCTCTGGAACATGTTGTTTCTCTTGTGCTCCCTCCTATTTCTTCCTTGGCATTTCGCAGCGTTGGTGGTGCCAGTAGCAAAGGTTGTGCCAGTAACGGCGTGATTGTGGCGTGTTTGGTTGCAATTGTTAGTTTGATGTTTGGCAACATGGCCTGATTGATAAATCACCTCTGTTTGGCTATAACATTGGGTGTGGTTTTGTGTTCCATCATTGGCGTGGCGATTGTGGTGCCCTTCGAACAAGTGAGCAACCTTGTGTCCAATTGAGCCATGCTGCTGCTGGTATTGGTTTTTCTGTTGGCAGCTTTGTTCACAGGTTTTGTAGCATTGAGCAGAGGCCATTGCAACAAAGGATGTGTGTGTTGCTTGGTTTTGTTTGTGTGTTGATTTGCTTGTATGCTTTGAAGTTTTGAGAGAGTTCACATATATATAGGAACTAGTAAGGTATTGATTGATTAACTGTTGCATCATACCTCAATAAACAAACTTGGAATCTGTCTTTTTTTTTTGTGGGTTGAATAATGTGGCATTTTATTCTAGTGTCATTATTGATAAAATATTTCTATAGTGCCATCACCTTCTTTTTTTTCTTTTTTTTTCCCCACTGAATATATGCCAAATTAATAGATGTATATATCGCCCTAATTTGTAATGATCAATCAAATTAGGGGTCAAAATAGGCTCAGACGAGTTAGACTTTGTACTACCCAATCTTTGTGTATTAAATTTTTTTAAGGCTTAGGAAGGATTTGTAATCTACTATAGATTTATAGACTTATTTTTAGGCCTATGCTTAGCCTTTTAGAAAACATAATATGACATGTTAGTCTACTAAAAGACCTATTTTTTTTTTCTTCCATAAAATTCAACTTAACTGATAATGTCAAAATCGTTAGGTTGGACACATTTATCCTAGTTCGAATAGAACCTCGCAAGTGTGTGCGTAAATTTCATTGGTACCACTTCAATCAATTCAATACTCCAAAATATGTGGTTACTTGGAGTATCTTTTAAGTAGTTCATATTAAATGCAAGTTTCTTGGAGACGGCTTTTTACCTATCCAATAGCGTCATCTTTTTAGTCACAAGTCCTCTACACAATCCAATTAAGAAGTCTTTCTATGACAGCAAAAAAAGAAGTATATTATTTTACAAACTATCAAAATCACATTCATATAAGGAGCAACGTCCTTATGCCATTGGAAATGAGCAAAATACTTTGCTTTTAGAGCTAATGCATTTTTTTTATTTGTTTTTAACCGTGGCTAAGCTGGATTTTAAAAAATTACTAGAATATAATACATGTTAAGCTGGTTTTAATTAACTGACAGAATAAATATTTTTTTAAAGTCTGATCTAAATCAGACTTAGAAACACAAAACTTGTTAAGCCGTCTGATATTAAGTCGGACACTGAACCAACTTAAAATAAACCGACTTAAAAAGTGTTTTATTTTCACTCTTATTTTGTCTGTTTAGTTATTGTTCTTGACAAAGTTTATTATTAGATTTTGATGAGATTGTCGGGGATTTGCTAGCCACCACGTGTTTTATTTTTACTCTTATTTTGTTTGTTTAGTTATTGTTCTTGAATTTTCTTGGCTTTGATTTTGTTTTTCTAGGAATATCTACTACAAATAATAGATGATCTCTAAACTACTATTGTAACTCAACAAATTTATGTCTCAGCAGGTAGAGTTGTTGTATGAATAGGTCAATAAAATACAAGTGATTATCATACAATCACAACCTTTTAATTGCTATCTTTGTGGAAGGAGAGCATACAAATGTTTGTTGTGGGAAAAAAATTGATATATCATGGTAACATAAGATATTTATTTCATGGAAAATATTACATAGAAAAAAGAGTCATATATTCAAATTCAGTGTGAAGAATCACATGATGGAAATTCAAACCTTGAAAAAGTTTTTGTTGAACTCATGAGACCACCCAAACAATTTTTGGGAACAACCAAGTTTTAATTTAGAGACTTCTTATTCAAGCTTCATTTGAAAGACTTGATGTTCAAGTTGTGAAGTTATCAGAGTAAGTAAATGGTTTTGTGTAAAAAAAGATGGAGTTAACTAGAGAATAATATACATATATTGTGAAAATACTTGAGCAAAGAGGTAGAAGAGTGGGAAGTGATTAAAATCACTTATAACTCAATTGAAGTAATGGTAGAAAACCAAAATACTGTCAGCTCAAAAATATTAACTTAGTTGAATTTGAGGTTGATTTGAGAGATTTCAGGTTCACTGTGACTTTTGTTGAGAAAATATACGAGTTTGAGAAGAATTCCGTGGAGATGGAGATTGAACACAAAGTCATTATGTGGTAAAAAAAGTATAATGAATGGGTAAAGAAAATCTACACTTTCGTATGTATGCAGGGAACATTTGAGTTAGAATTCTATTTTCTTTTTTCAATTGAGTTATTCTTTGTGCACGGATATGCTGAAATGTCAAAGAGGCGACTTCATCTTCACCATTTTTACTGTCACCCTTTTCATGCTATGTAGTCTGTACTATGTTCTTCTGCAGAAGTTTAATTACCTTTAACTATTTATTGTTTAAAGCTTAGTGCTTATGGTTAGAAACATGGCGTGATTTAGAGTTGGTCTGACCTTAATATTAAATGTTCATATATTGACATTACTGTTTTTTCATTCTTTGTTCATACTTAATTTTTTTTAATAGTTGAATGCAAGCTTGTGTATGATCTATAGCCTATAAGACTTAATTTTGAAGTTTGGCTTGAATGTGGATCTTTCTTGCTTGTTTGATAGGAGTGAACTGCTTGAGATTGAGAGAACCTATTGCATGAATTCTTTATCTCTTGTGAGTGAAGCATTTAAGCCTAAACATTTGAGTTTTCACTTTCTTGAGTGCGATTTCATGTTTTCTCTTCATAACTTGTCTCTTTGAGTACACTTTGTATGATTTTGCTGCACACTATTACATTGAGGCATAATTTTTTTGTTTATCGTTTAGTCTAAACATTTGTATTTTCATGCTCTTGAGTTCCACACTTCCATTTCATGTTTTCTCTGTAGAACTTGACTCGACTCCTCGACACTTTTGTTTTGGTTGTTTATTGTTTGGACTCAATATGCATACTTATACATGATATCCTCATTGTGATCCCTTTGAGCCTATGTCGGTTTTAATTGGTTACTTGAACCACATTACAAGTGATTACCTGAAAAACAATGAGTCCATTCTACTTGAGTTGAGAGATGAGATTTCCTTGGGGTATGATCTTGTAATAAAATTGGAGTTGCTTGAGGGCAAACGAAATTCTAAGTTTGAAGTAATATATCATTGATATTTTTGCTATTTTTCATTTTAATAAAAGAAAAGATCTTTTTTACTGGATCCAGGTTGCTGATTATTTGGTCATTGATATAGACTCTACAAAGGAAATGATAAAAATAGTGCAAGAACCAATTTTAACTAACGCCAAACGGTTTTATTCATATATATAATGATCGGTGTATCGATCACAGTAGATGCTTTTGTTTTGGCAGGTCTCAAATTCAAACTTGCATCAGAGCCAAAGTACATTTGCTTAATTTCATATCAAATCACATTAATTTTTATTTATTATTAGATTAGATGTTGTAATTTATTCATAGACAGGCCAACAATCACCACACACATTATATTGGACTTTGAGTTGCAAACTCCGATCTTCAAACTCCAATTTATTTATTATGTAGTACAATTGCTACTCAATTGCAGTGCTGCATACACACATAAAACAAAGTGTTAGCAATCAAATTGAGCACAATACATGAGAAAATAAACTTGAACTTCAAATTTGTGCATCAACAATAAAACTTAGCATAAAAAAAAGAAGATTATATGGCCTCTAGTAATTTTTTGTCGCTAACAATCTATATATATATACTTGCCTTCCTGTTACGACGATTTTCATTGTCGCTGTCACTCTCATCACTGCTACTGCCACTGTCACTGTTGTGACCGGATACGCCATCCTTCATCCTCTGGAACATGTTGTTTCTCTTGTGCTCCCTCCTATTTCTCCCTTGGCATGTCGCAGTGGTGGTGCCAGTAGCAAAGGTGGTGCCAGTAGCAGCGTGATGGTTACGGTTGCATGTGTTAGTTTGATGTTTGGCAACATGCTCTGGTTGATAAATCACCTCTGTTTGGCTATAGTATTGGGTTTGTGTTCCCTCACTAGGGTGGTGATTGCGGTGCCCTTTGAACAAGTCAGTAACCTTCTGTCCAATTGAGCTATGCTGCTGCTGCTGGTGGTGGTTTTTCTGTTGGCAGCTTTGTTCACAGGTTTTGTAGCACTGAGCTGAGGCCATTGCAGTAAGTGTGTGTGTGTGTGTGTCTATTGCTTGGTTTTCTTGTGATGTTTGTTTGTGGTGATTAGTTTTGAGAATGAGTTCGCATATTTATAGGAACTAGTTAGGGCATTGATTGATTAACCGTTACATCATCAATCAATAAACAAATTTGGAATCTGCTTCCTTTTTTGTGGGTTGAAAAATATGGCAATATCTTGCTATTTTATTCTACAGTGTTATCACCTTTTTATCATTTTTGCCCACTGAATATATACCAAATTAATTTCGTTCAGGACTTTAAATTTTTTGGCAGAGATGATAATCATATATATACATCCCTAATAAGAAGTTCCCACCTGACTCATTTGGGGTTGTGCTACTAAGGTTTTGTTTGCTAATTGAGTTTTAGAGGGTTAAGTAAGTTTATGGATGATATAAATAAAAGAGCAACTTTTTTCATCTCTCAAGACCACTTTGAAAGTACACATCCAAAAAAAAAATTTGTGTCAGTATTTCTAGATAAAAACACAATATTTTTCATGTTTAAATGTGCACTTTTAAAATTATGAAAGATTTTTAAAAATTGTGAGGTGGATAAGATTGTTTTCGCTAATTTACTCAATTTTTTATGCTTCTTACCATTCCATTTTTCTTTTTGGTAATATCTTAGCATGTGACCGTAATTTTTAAAAGTGTCTTATGCAAGCACTTTGATAATGCAATTCATCTTGAATTGTTTAAGACTTTGTTTGGAAGTTAGAGAGAAGATAGAAGAAAGAGCTTTCGAAGAAATGAGAGAATGAAAAAGGAAATAGATGCTCAATAGTCATATAGAAGAATTAATCATATTTTTAAGAGTATTTTCTAAAAGACTCATGTGAAAAGTATTACAAAAATGATTAATTTGAAAACCAATTCAAAATCTTTCAAAGCTTACCTCTGGTCTATTTATTTATTTTTGACCGAGCCTCCGGTGCATTTTTTTAATTGCACTAAATCGGAGTGTTATAGTCGAATGAAAAACACATAAAAACTAATAGTCATGTTAACTTGTGCTCTGAGGGCACATGTTAAACAATTTAAAAATATGAATATTTCTTTAATACTTGTGCATTTAATTAATTAAAAGTTAAAAAATTAAATTTAATATCCAAATTTTAACAATTTTTTTTTACATTTAACTCGTTAACTTATGCCTTAAAGATACAAGTTAACATTTTCCAAAAACTAATGCAGGGTGAGGGGACCTTCCATCTTTCTTTTTCCGTACTCATTGATTTATCTTCAAAGACCTCCCCATACTTTCTTTCTAAATTTCTAAACAAAGGCAGTGTCGGATTTTATATACTTTAATGAGTATTTATTATATTTATATACATTAAAAAATGATATTGAGAGATAATGATATTTTATGGACTAAGTTAACGGTTTATTCGTTAAAAATATACATAGTTTCTTATCATTTGAATTTTTAATTAACTAAATTCATATTAAAACAAAAATAAAATGAACCTAAATATGCTTTAATTTATAAATTATATTAACAATATAAAAAAAATGAATCCACTTGGGTTCGTCGATGTTAGCTTGAGACCTTAAAATATGCTCGTCGTTAAGGTATCAGATTCGAAATTGCTCATGAATTAACAATAAGCAAATATTTTATAAAACAACTACATTAGTGTTGATATTTTACAATTGCTCATGAATTTTCAAAATTTTATCATAACTTTGTATATTAATTACAAATCAAAGGAACAAAATATATTTTTCGCAAATATAAACACATAAAATCCTCAATCGACATGATGTATATATTTTAACGATTTTTGGCATATAAAATAAACTAAAATTTTATAGAAATAGTATATCAATGTTGGTATTTTGAGAATACTAATCAACTTTCTCCATTTTATAATAGCAACCTTATATATCAACTACAAATGAATGGGTCTGGATGAATGCGCGTGTATTTTGCTAGTTAAGTTTTAAATTTTGTTCAAATAGTTTGGAATCAATATGCAGAAGTAGAAATAAAAAATAAAGCTAGTTAAATAATAAAAAAAATACAATTCAACTACTAATGAAAAATATTTAGTTTTCTTATGATAAATATTTAATATGTGCACATATATATAGCTATATCAAAGATAAAGCTCAATATGTATTGTAGGTACTTCTTTCACAAAAAGAAAATGTATTATAGGTACCAGGTACGTTCCCTCAACAAAAAAAAAAGTATTGTAGGTACGTACACTAGGACACACACTTGACTGAGTCGCCAAGGTGGGAATGCCAAGTTTGGTAGCCGAAAACATCAAGCTCCTTTTATTCGGAGACAATACTAACGAAGCATCCAAATGTTGACTTCAAATAACAAAAAGGAGTAAGTTATTGCTGGGAAAAAACAAGTTTAAGAAAACGCATAATTTTCCATACGACCAAACAAACTCTAGAAGTATCTATCAATAACAAAAACTCTAGAAGTGATTTTTGCGATAAATAAAAGCTTAATTACATAAATGATCTCTTAACTTATTTGTTGTTTTTGATTTGGTTCCTTAACTCTAAAATTTTCCATTAGGTCCCTCATGTACACCTCCGTTAATCATTTGGTCCCTCATGTATACATCTGTTAGTCATTTGATCCATTTCCGTTAACTTTAACCACAAATGTCTAAGATAAACCAACATTATAAGTGATCCATCGTATACTTAATTAATTCTTTTAACTAAAACCATTTGATCTTTTGTTTTAAAATAGAGTCGTTGGATAATGCAAATTTATTATATCTTATTATGCATCACCAACATCAAATTTTTTCTTACATTTCTTCATCTTCTTCCCTCTTCTTTTTCACCTTCATCATACACATTCATCCATCTTCATCTTTAAACCCAGCAAATAAAATATCCAGAATTAGAACTCTCCTTTTCCACTCTCTTCATAATCTTCATCAAATTAAAACACATAAACTTTCAATAGAATTAAAACCCATAATTTTTTCTTATGCGAAAATCCAGAAATCATCATAGCATCAACAGCACATAAAAAAAATCCATGAGAAAAGAAAAGAAGACAGAACCGCAAAAACGAAAAGAAAAGAGAGGCAAAAAAATGCAGACAGTTACAGAAGCAAGTTCATCAACCCCATTATCAACATACTAACCTTCATTCACCCCCAACTTCACCATCACAAAACCAATAAACATAGAACAAACAGGAGAAGAAGCGGAAAGTTTCGTTGGTGCTGCTACTGAAGCACCACCGCCGCTCCGGTAACCTCCGTTTCAATCGCCGTAAACACCACCGCACGTAAACAGCACCACTATGCTAACAGCGCTCACGCCATCGCCGCTGTTGCAATTTCGGCGACCCTGAACCTTCTCTGTTTCTCTTTCACGGTCGTTTTCACACACTCTCTCGATTGCTTTTTCTCTGTTTTACTCTCAGGTTTAATCAAAATTGCTTTTTCTCGAAATTCTTTTTCTCACACACTATACGTTAGATAGATCTAGGCTCAACAGTGATTTGGAATTGGTTGAATATTCAAGTTGTTGGATACTATTCAGGAGAGCAATTCCCTGAATATTGTTATTTCCACTTCATCTCACAAATTGGAAAAAAGCAATTTAAGTTGCTGTTGTTATTTCTGGGTTATGTTGAATTTATGTGTTTTTGAGAGAAAAAAAGATGAAGATTGAGGTGGAGAAGATGAAGATGAAGAAGAACTTAACGAAAGAAGATGAAGAAAATCAAAAAAATTTGGTGTTGGTGGTCCACCGTTACATAAAATGGACCTGCAATCTAATGGCTGAAATCATATCTAAAATAGACATTAAAAACCTAACGGAGGGATGAATTTAAGTGATGGAAATATAGATAAAGGACCAAACAGGAAAATTGAGTTAAGAACCAAATCGAAAACAACAAATAACTTAAGAGATCATTTATGTAATTAAGCAATAAATAAATTATACTACCAAAGATTTTTTTTGAAACAAGTGTAACCAATTATATACTCCGCGTCCCTATATTTAAGCATCTTTTTAACTAAAATTTTATCTTTAAATGTAAATTCATTTTCAAATTACTAGATGCATTTATTATTATTTTTCTAAACATACCATTAATTAATACTATTAACTTGTCTTGAAATATAAAAAGTCAAATTTAATACACATACAAACAAAAGACAATTTAGTAATATTAACACACAAAATAAACACATTAATTGCACTAACAACTTTTCTTAAGAAATGTGTAAAATGCAAATGATGATTACATACAGAGACAGAGAGTATTATAAGGACTATTTCGTAAATAATTGTTTTAAAGCGAGTTTGAAGATAATTTCTTTAAGGTTTTGTTTGTAAGTTTTAAGGGAGGACTTTGAGGGTGTGAAATATATCAAAAAGTTATTAAACAATCAAAGATTATTAAGTTATTTTATCTTCAGATATCAAATTTCTTAATATTTTTATTTCTTAACTACAGTTTTTGCATTAAAAAACCTTTTTTTATTCATAAACCTCAAATATCTATACACTTATATATTACTATTACTTTTTAGAAAGAACCAACTAACTATTAATTTTTCTTTATTCAAGATTTTTTTAAAAGAATCATTAAGACATAACATGTTTTTTATAAATGTATTTTAGTATTTTTATTTTTTAACTGCAATTAAAATAATAACTATTAAACAAATTAATTTTAAAAAAATCTTCTGACTTTAATTTTATATTTAAAAGAAACATTCACACATTCTACAAGTATATACGCATCAGAAATTTAGAATTATATTTACTCAACACACGAAGAATGCAAATTAATGAAGCGCAAAGAGTGCACTTTTTTTTCTTTAAAAAAAGTCAATATTTTAGAATTTAATTTGCATCCAGTCTCAATATAATGCACTCCATTAAATTAATGTATGCCCTCCATATTTTATGTTGTTGCTGGGACAAGTATGCCCTCCATATTTTATTTGGACTTGAGTGATGAATTGAGGCATATGAAGTATGAACCAAGAAATTGGGTAGATGGTAACAACCATAACTCACGTAAGCAGTCCTGTATAAGTAATCATAGAGAGGGACCAAAGCGTCCACGCGGAATGAAATTTGAATATTCTCTATATAAGACTATAACCCCTTTTGTCTTTGAGTAGAATTCTAGATAGCTTAATAATCTTTTATAAAATCATGACTTGTAAGAACATGGGCCTATCATTAACCAATAATAATAACTTATCACAGTGAAGTGGACTTGGTCAGCATTCTATTGGTCACTGACCACATCTCTAGTCTTTTTAGCTGAAAAACTCGGTTTCTTAGTCAAACTTAGACTTTCAACCCTCCAACACTCCTATCTTTAAATACAAGGTTTTTATTTCCTTCATTCAGCAGAACAAAATTAGCTCTCAATAAGATTTCCAAGCCTCACTCCAACAAACCATTCAACAAAGAAAACATTCCATTTGAATTTTCAAATCTATTTCATATTATTATGCTTCACAATTCAAACAATATCCTAAATTTCTTCTGTATCCAACTCTGCTTCTCAGTAAGAAACTATTGGTTCTAGAAAGAAAAGTGCACTTTCAGATAACAAAGTGATATATACAATACAAAATGGAGAATGAATTTAACTGGGAGCAAAACACACTCATCAATGAGCTAATTCAAGGGATGGATGTAGCAAAGAGGTTGAAAGAAGACTTGAGGACACCATATTCCCTTGGCACAAGGGATTCGCAGGTGCAGATGATATTATCTTCTTATGAAAAGGCTTTACAAATTTTAAGATGTAATGAATCAACTTCTAAGTCACAGACAGTGACTCCAGTAATAACTTCGTTACCGGAATCCCCAGCGTCTACCAATGGAAGTCCTCTGAGCGAGGACTTTGATGGAACCTTCCAAGACCCCCAAGAAGTTAAAAACAAATCAAAGAAAAGGTAAATTTATTAGACACATTTGGTAACAGTTTTATACCACAGAAACCAACTAAGTATGGTTATACTAAAACTCCTATGTCCTAACAATATTTTTTCCTGAAATTGCTTTCAGAAAGGTTGCGCCCAAATGGATGGATCAGATAAGAGTGAGCTGTGACAGTAGCCTTGAAGGACCAAATGAAGATGGCTACAACTGGAGAAAATATGGTCAGAAAGATATCCTTGGCACCAAACATCCAAGGTGAGAGGAACTCTAATATCATGCTTAAGAAAAAATCATAAGAATTCTTAAAGTATGTATAAAACTATAAATCGCATTTACCTGTGATGTCATCTCATTAACAACCCATTATGACATTTGCAGAAGTTACTATAGGTGCACCTTCCGCAACACACAGGACTGCTGGGCGACGAAGCAAGTGCAGAGATCAGATGAAGATCCGACAATATTTGACATAACTTATAGAGGAAAGCATACATGTTCTCAGGGAAACAATGCCATTGAGCCATATAAGTCACAAGAAAAACAAGAGAAACCACACATCCATAATAATAATATTATTCACCATGCACAACAATCACAAGAAAGCTTTACAAAGTTCAGCAACACCTTGACTGTGAAAACAGACAACCTGGGAAACGAAGAAATGACATGTCCTTTCACCTTCCCTTCCACTTCATACGGGTACACAACGCAGGAAAACCACAGCTGGGTTCCGCCAGCCTTAGAAAACGATTCCTTCTTGAGTAGTCTTTTCCAGACACACTTATTATCTCCAGCAACACCAGAATCAAACTATTTCTCATCTCCATCTTTCAACATGAATGACTTTGATGGGTTCTATAACAACCCTCGTTCAGAATCCGACATTACGGAGATCATTTCCACCAACACATCAGTAACAAATTCTCCTATTCCCGATTTCCGTTTCCCACTTGATCCAGTGGAAATAGATCCAAATTTCCCTTTCAATACTCCAGGCTTTTTCTCCTAATTGTACTTGAGAATATATGGAATACCCAGAGTATAAACAAAATCAACTGAAGTATTTTTTCACCAAGGCCACTTATGTTTGGATTGTAAGAGCATCAAATAACATCATGATGTCCTAGTGTAAATTATGTTTAAATAGTATGATATAAAGTCATACTATAACAGTACAACTTCAGAAAGCAACGGAATTGTAGAACAATGAATCAGCAATGGTAGGTAGGAACTTACAAGTGTCCTTGAAGTTAATATTGGAACTACAATTTCAGCACTTTTTAGCAGCATGTATTTTCAAATAAGTAGTTACTCCAAATTTGCATTGGTACAAATTGTGTTTCACATATTTAGTACAAGAGCATCGAAAATTCGCTATCAGAACAATGAGAGCTATTGACTAAAGCAAGCTAAGTCACATAACAACATTCATTCATGTAGCATAAAAGAGAATAGACAGATCATTGCACATCAAAATTGGATATTTCATTCCAATTAATGATAAATTACACAAAATATAGAATTTTATTTACAAACAATCCAGAGGATGGTAAGACTGTCAATGATTTTTAAGACAAATATAAAAAATCAAAGCCAAAATTTGGAGCACATCTGAGTCAATGGAACAAATTACAATAACACTGGCAATAGTAAGAGCAACGAGTCCAAATATCAGACCTTCATCCCAGGTTTCTTCTCCTCCTTCGATCCCGTGTTTTTCTCCGAATTTCCAGCTTTTCTGATTCCCTCTCTCAAACCCAGCACAATGAACAAGTTGGTGAGAGTGAGAAGGGACTCAGCCCCACCATGTAACCAATCCACATTGGACAAAGAAGTTCCATAATGAACCTTAGCTGTCAAGCCACAGAACTAATCATAAGTAATATAATCATTTCAAATGTGGCTCATTCCCAATGTTCTAAAAACGAAACCGAACCAAACCAAACAATTAAACCAGTTGAATCATAAATCAACACAGTCTAATGTCTACGATTCAGTTATTCAAACTGTTCAACTGTGATTCTGTATGCTGTTAAATCATACCGGTTTAATGTCCAGTTCGGTTTTTAAAACATTGATATGCATCTGTAATTGAACTTTATTTTCGGGAAATAAACTTGACTCACCATAAATCCCAGCTGGAACTGTTCAAAACAAATAAAAAAAAAGAAGCAAAGTTAGTATTTAATTAAATGAACAAAGAAAGAAGCATATAATAAGAGAGTTTAAGCAAGAAAAGAAAACTAACTTGTGGCACCAACAAAAGCGAGCAAAAAGTAGAAACCGAAGAGGGTGAGGTTAGGAGAAGTTTTTGATTTGGTAATGAAGTACAAGAAACCAATGTAAGGAAACAAAGAAAACGCGAATAGTTGAGAAGCAATGCTCTGTGAATCAATGGAAGGTGCCCATGGATCAACTCCCAGTGGCAATCCACACACGATCACTGCTCTCTTTCTAAGGCTGTTTGATTCTCTGATTGTTCTGATGCTGCTTAAATGAAAATCACGATGCAAGAAGGTCGTTGAAGGGTTGATAAATTTAGGGGATTTACAGAGAGATAGAACAGGTAAGTTTATAGCAGAAGAAGCCATTCTGCAAATTAATTTTTTTGCAGTGTTCTTATCTCTTGTATTGATTGGAACCGCTCAATTTCTCAATCTAATTGGCAAACGGGCTGGGCTGGGCTGGGCTGGGCCACTATAGCCCAAACCATTAATATCAAGACTAGTCGAAACTTGCTCAATAAGCCCCTTGAAACGCTCACATGTCCCTCAAAGAAAATATTGGATCGGGTGTTAGGAACCAAACTGTCCTGAACATAGAAGCAAAACACAGGACACCAGCAGGACGGAAGCAACAACATTTGCCATAACACACTTAAACACATTCTTCACCACTCTAAATTCATTCAACATTGAAAATGACATAAAACTTGTGGCATTCATCTAAATTCAAACACAAAATATTTATACATAATCAATTTCAAAATCATTCAACATTTGTCCAAAATTTTGACATAAAATTCGTACATGATTCAACGTCACGGTCAAAATACAAGTATATCGATATAATTTGTGAGATAATTGTTGCAGTATTAAAATACCAATATACATCATTCATCATTAGCAAGTGGAAAATCAAAATACATATCAAGTCATTAGAGCCATCAAAACGTCCTCCTCCTATGTATGTGACTCGATACTGAGTGATCGACTTTGTTTCTTAGACAATCTGCTGCTGCAGAATACAATATAAATTGTCTTATAGCTCAATGCCATATTCCTAACCAACATGGCTACCCGCATATCTACAAAGTATCTAGAGTTTCACTAGTATAAAATTACACAATTTGACAAAATTAAGTGTTGCATAAAATTAAGTTAAGGGACGAATTATGTAATATTACTTTATTTTATTTTATTTTAGTTTCAGGCTTTTAGCCTATTCTCAGACTCATTGATAAAATTCTGGCACATGTCCATTTTTTTGGGTAAATTTGTCTCCTTCGTATCCACTAGTCAATATCAACACCTTAGGTATAATTATTTATTTTGTTTTAGTTTTAGGCTATTCTCAGACACATTGATAAAATTCTGGCACATGTCCATATTATTTTTGGTAAATCAGTCTCCTTCAATGCGTTAAATTAGTATTATTCTTGAGTAAATTACCTAAATAATCTCTGATCTTGTGATACACTTTTAATTCATTGATAATATGAATATTTCAAAATGATTCCTAACTGTGTAAAATGTTTCTCATGATACAATTTTGTTTTATTTTTTATTTTGCGAATCTCATGTCACAACTTGATCATGTGTCGGTCTAGCATCCTATTAGACCTCTTAGTTACATAATGAAAAATACAAATCATAAGAGGTGATGGAACATAATGAAAATAACACTATGTAAGATTGAAACATCTCTGACTTATATCCTTACACCATTACTAGAAGTGAAAGTTAATTAATAGAGAATATTGTTTTGAAAATTGTCATTATAATTAAATAAACCATTTTTTGACAAGTTTAAAAAAAGTTTTTGATTGAATTATTGTTAAACTTAATATTTTGATTGTGAAGTTTAGTGTTGAAAAGTTCATAAAACCTTTCTTTTGCCACGCTGAACTCATTAATTGTGCAGGGTGCAAAAAGGAAGGCAACTGAACAAGTTACGTGCATATAAATTGGCACAAACATGGAACCGTGCGGCAGAAAAAGAACGCAACCACGGAACAAATTACGTGTGGCAAAAAATTGCAAAAACCGGATATATTTACACTAGGTGAGAACAAATTAGTGCATGTCCCATATAAAATTACATTGCCTATGCAGAAGGTTCTGAGGATGAGAAGAAGACACACTAACACACGAAAGGAGACACAAGACAACTAGTTAGTGGTGATGAAGAGGGTAAATAAGTCATTTTAAAATTTTAAGGAGGAGTTCCATCTTATACCTACCAATTTGGGGAACAAACTTTGGGGCACGTCATAATGGAATACATGAATGACAGAATACATTTCACTATGTTCCATTCTATTTCATCTTATTTTTTGAAGATCATTGCTATATATTTAGACAAATATCATGGCAAGCGAGGTAGGACAGGTGTGTAAATTAGGAATGGTATATAAGAAATAGACGGTCGTGAAATCCTTGTAAGAATATACTCTCTCCGGTCTCAAATATAAGAAAATATTCATTTTTTAGGTTCATTGAGTAGTTAATGTATCTGGTCTACATTATAAAACAGATACATTAATTATTCAATGAACCTAAAAAAAGAATATTTTCTTATATTCGAGACCGGAGGGAGTACATTAGGTTCCTTTTCTTAATGTATATCGCTATAAGTATCGATTCCCTTTTTTAAATTCAATAAATGAAATTGTATATTCTATCTCGTTTGATTTCATTTCATACCACCAATCCAAACAAATAGTGCAAGAGAAAACAATTACTACCTCTGTCCCTTGTCCCTGTATATAAGACCCTTTTGCGAAAATCACAGAAATTAAGAAAGTTAATATTTGTATTAAAGTTGTTTGTAATCACTATTGTTTTTCCAATATTATCCTTAAGAGAGAGAGAGTTGGTTTATGTTTTTCATATGCTATTTATTGCTGATTGAAGAAAAAGATGTATAATAAATACGAACATGTATATAAAGAAATAATTAATGTAGTTGGAAATAACAAATTGTCTTATAAAAAGGGACAAAAAAAATTCTCTAAAAAGTCTTATAATTAGGGACTAATACAAGTCACATAATTGTCCAAATTGCAATATTTATAGATGATCCAAAATTCAACGCTATCTAATCTAAAATAAACATTTAAAACATTGCATCGTGAATCATTCATTCATTACAACGTATATATATATAATATAAAAAACAAAAATACTTGCTATACACATGTTAATAAGTAATTTCTACGTTTTTGACTTCATGAAACTAGCTCCAGCTTTGCTTGCATTATTGATATATGTTACTATTATATCACCATCATGCAATTACAGACTACCCTCAAGCACACGAAATACCAATGTTAGCTGTCGCCGTAAACCTCTCAGAAGATGACTTTCTGACGAAGTTACTGATATCCGGCGAAAGTCCGGCAATCTCAAAATCAGGAAGTTCTGGAATGGTTGATAGAAGAATAGGCTCTGACTCATATTTGTCATAAACCATACACAGACGTTGTTCTTGATCTTTTGGATATGATCGAAAACTATTGCTATATGAGCTGCTAGAATTAACCTTACTGGATTTATTGCCACTGGACTTGAAAACAAAGCGAACAAGTTTTTGAAAGGTACGAGAGATCTTGAAAGTTGACTTGCTGTTGATCACAAGAGAAGAGGTTGGCTCATGATGTTGTGGTTGAGGTTGAACTTGAAGTTGGAGTGTACGTTGTGGTAAATGAGGCATGGAATGTGTTCTTGGTGAGTTAGCTATAGCTGAATCAATTTGGCGTTTGAATGAGTTTAGTTCGTATGAGTCATACAGAGTGCTACCACAATCCCACTTTGTACTCTTTGAATATTTCTCCATGTTTGTTTGTTAAATTTTATTGTAAGAGAGGATTTGAGAAGAAAAACAAAGAAGAAGAGAGTTTTGGAGAAGGGATATGTTGAGTTGATCACTTTTATTTGTAATAAATGGGTGGTGAAGGGTTTAACGCGTTAGTAATTTGCACTTGTCACTTAGAAATATAAAAGGTGTTTCTGCTTATAAAAGGTGTCACTTACACACGTCCCCAAGGCATTTGACTATTACTACTCTTAAGCATTAAATCCGTGTGGCAACTTTTTCATTTTTAATTGCTGTGCCAGCGTTGCAGTTAGGATGGTTCTACCACATGCAACCTCCATACTGGTTATATATAAGGATAATGGTATTGATTATTGCTACAGATAAGTTTTTTTTTGTCACGAGTGTAATGAAAAATATTGTAATTAAGGAGGGTAAAACCATTTGCCAATTGTCTAGCAGAAGTTGTTGTATAAGGATAAATCTTATATTGTCACAACTATAAATCCAATTTATTTAGGCACATTCACAAATGTATTTTTTTTGGTAGTAACTAGGGTTTGAACCCTGAACCTTATATATATTATACATTGTTTATTCCAATTGAGATAAGCTCACGACACATTACTTAATGGTTCCACAAGCCTCTCCTTTCACGTTTCCAAGCTCTCTAATCTCCATCCTAGCTGCCACACAAAATCTCCATATCATTCCGTTTATATGAAAGTTCGGTACCAAGGGTGATTACACAGGTAAAAGTACAAACAAAATTTGTGCTGACACCATTATTAATCGTGACGAATAAACTACTTGACAAAACAAAATCTCCATATTTAAACCGTAGTCTAGTACTAAATAAATTTGACATTCATGATAAAATGGGGGAGTGATATTTATTAGAAGTGGAGAGAGTAACTAAAAAAATAATATCTTTGATATTGCTATATATATTTTTAATTGTTGACAACAATTAAAAATATAGATAAATTATTTGAGCAGTGGGAAAAGGTGTGGGACGTGTAATAAAAGTGGTCCGTTGAATCATGTGTGTAAGTACCTGTCATGACTCATGGAGTATATGAAGAAGAGAATAAGGCTTGATGCATGCGAAGATATACAACCGGAATTCGTGGTTTGAATCATGATTAATTAATTCCCCTGATTTTCAAATCAAATTAGGAATTATACGTCGATATGGACCATGTGATGGCTTAATAATAATATATGTAGATTGAATATTGGTGAGCATTTCGGTAGAATTTTGTTTGATAATTCATCATTTAATCATCTTTTTATATTTACTTATTTTAAAATAAATTGAAATTTTAAATTAATTTTGTCTAAATGAAGCACACCAAAACACTACCAACAAATTTCCCATAATTTGCATGTTCATATTGTTGTGTAGGGTGACGGAGTGCTTCTCCACGACGACAATTAGATATATTACTTTGAAGCTAGACCATATTCCTCTAAAAAAGAAAAAGTTAGACCATATAATTAATTTGGTGGTCAATCAAGTGATTGGATTCAAGTGCTTACATATAGTTTCATCAAAGAAGATTTTGTCTAAGAAAAAAAAAGTTTCACAAAAAACGAATAGTTGAAGAGAACCCGAATTCAATTTTTGAACGAAACAATTCTTAAATAGAGAGTTAACACAGAAAAGAGAATTTCGTTGACATTTCATTATATAATATCGTATTTGGATATGTTTATATAGCTGAACAAGTTCTTTCCGTTTTCATTATTTCTAAACGCGAAGAATTCCACTTCCATGTGATAATGGAAGTATGATCACCAAACGTGGTTCAAACATTTTACAAATTAGTCTAATGTCTTTGGCAATAAATATAATTTGATTCACATATTTGTTTCTCTTAAAATTAGTTCTCTTTCAAATATCAAGATTCAAGATGATAGTTAGTTGAGAGTGATCAGGACGATGGTTTGTATCGAGCAACAACCTTCAAAAAGTGAGTTGCGGGATGTAAACACTTCGGCGTCCAAATGAGTAAGAGGGCAAGAGTGAGGGGTATTGAAAGGATAGAAGTTGTGTATCTTGTGTATGTGATGATGAGTGCTCTTTATATATAGGCAAGAGTGATGAGTGTCCTTGTGTATGTGTATGTTAGGAGTCCCACATCAAGTAGATCAAAATGCTTGATATGGTACTTAAGCCATGAGGTTCTCCTACCTATTGGACTAGTTTTTCGGGTTGGGCTCTCCTCACGAGCTTACCTTGTGTATGTGATGATGAGTGGCCTCTATATCCATGGTAATTATGTCAAGCTCGATTACAGAATGAACAATCCTCAATTAAATATATGAAGCAATGAAAATCAAAGGTCACTAGAACCACATTGTTCTTTTCTTTAAGGGGTTGTTCTTGTGTTTTTTTTTTTTTTTTATGATTTTCCT
>Ga0228710_1000470_pt1 | contig 50913 bp, 30 predicted proteins | sample MedpolnodulmetaG_FD_177995 | JGI IMG/M metagenome (GOLD analysis project Ga0228710, IMG submission 177995) | Root nodule microbial communities from Medicago polymorpha collected in Santa Monica, California, United States - pink nodules | ecosystem: Host-associated > Plants > Roots > Nodule... | reverse complement strand
TATTATTTAGGTAATTTTTTTTTTTTTTTTTTTTGAAGAGATTAGGGCACTGGTTAACAAGACCCGTTAATTAAAATGGTCATGTTAACTGGTGCCCCCGGACACTAGTTAAGAAAGTGAAAAGTATAAATTTTTCATTAAAAACAACAACTTTTTTATTTTCATAAAGTGCAACATTCCACTTTTCATCATTTTCCAATACAAACTTTCTATATTAGTCTCCTTAACTAATGCCCTGGGCACTAGTTAACATTTCCCTAATTAAAAATGTGTTTGGTTCGCACAGGATGAGAGAGATTTTAAAATTATTTTACTGTTTTACCCTTAAATTTAATTAAATAAGGATAAAAAAGTAACGAAACAATAACGATGTAATCGATAATAACACGGTGTAGACAATGAAATAATTGATTAGTAATGGGATTGTTACAAGTAGTAATAAAAGTTGTTACAAGAAAAGAACTTTTTTTTTTAAAGAAATGAAAAGTTGTTACGTACAAGGATAATATAACCTAATAATAATAACATAAATGATAACTAGACACATGAATTCAGCCACAAATACGACCCTAGGGGCAAAATCGTAATTTCCATTAAAAAGCATGGGCAAAATTGGTTTTCCAGAAGAAACTGAGTGGGTATTTTCGTGAATTTACATTCAATTTCTTTCTCTCTCTACACATTTTCATTGTCTTCTCCAATATACCCTATTTTCTCACCACCACAGCATCTTCTCCAATCCATCCTCTATTCCACTACCATGCCCTATTCTTGTTCTATAGATCAGGTCGCAAGGAGAGAAATTTGCATAGGAGAGAGATCTGTAAAAGAGAGATGCAGAGAAGAACGAGAACAGGAGAGAGATGGCAGAGGACGGTGGTCGATCGCTGCGGGTTTGCGGAGAAGAGAGAAATGGAGATTTGATTTGCAAACGAGTATGGGTGGTCGTCGATGGAGTTGCAGGGATGGATGGAGTCGGCGACGGTGGCTGGTGGCCGGAAGGGGTGTGTTCGAGAGTTGCAGAGACGACACAAGAGATGATGACTTGCAAAGACGGTGTTGGGATGGTAGCTCGCAGATGAAAAGAAGACAAAGTCTGAGTTGCAGGGAAAAGATTAAAAAAAATGTATAAATGAATAAGGATGTACGGTGTCGTATTTTTGTCCAAAAACTTGTGTCCAGTTATCATTTATGTAATAATAATAATAATGATAAAAGTTGTTTCAAGGATAATATAACATAATAATAATAATAAATGTTGTTATAAGGATAATATTGAGATTTTAAACTAATCTAAGCATAAGTTTGACAGTGCAATAAAATTTGCTCCTCTCTCATCCTCTCCCCTCCCCTTCTAAAAATTGAACCAAACAGTTCAAATTAAAAATAGGGGAATACTTAGATACAGTGCCTTAGACACTGTTCATGTTGACATCTGTTTTTGGTAGTTTCTTTGAAAATTAGTGAAGAACCGGATGCACAGTGCCTAAGGCACTGTAGCTAAGTTTTAGCCTTAAAACTATTCCCTCCCATCCCCTTTAAAACTCTCAAACCAAACGGACCCTAAAAAAGTTTGTTATGATCTAGCAATTATAGGGAACGTAGTTCTTATATTTTATGTATAAATAGATCTATGATGCTTTTGAAAAATCAAGAGTAACTAGTGAATAAATTGTGGCTCAAATAATGCTGCTCTTTTATACTACGGATCACACTTACTAACACCTATTTCGTTCAATAATGTCTACCCCAGCAGAGTACTCTCTTTCTCACTCTTTTAACACAACAATTTTTTTTGGCTATAGCCTATGCATAATGAAATTTGATGTTCCCATTTGTGTTTAGGTCGAAAAACACCAATAAAAGACGTAAATATTCCTCGGCAGTTAACTGCCGTCGGATTGGAAATCCTCAGTAGTTAACTGCCGCTGGTTCCCTTTTTCCCTCGGCAGTTAACTGCCGATGCGTCCTGATTCCTCTACATTGGCAGAAGCTTCATTTTCTGAACCTGTTATGTGTTTTAAACACATAAATGACATAACACACAACCTGTTTTTTATATTTTCACATCAGCAGCAATAATAAATTATCAACATTTGATTCAAAATAAATGCAAATTACCACGATGAAATAAAAATGCACCAACATCAGTTAAAATATAAAACGTCAACCAAACACAAACAAAAGTAAGTTGAAAATGAAACTAACAAAGCCTGAAACCAGCAACTCTTAAAACTAACAAAATAACACTACTCCTGCTGCTGCTCCTGCTCGGCCTCCGGACTTGACTCCTGGTCAATATCGGTGTGATTTACTCTTTAACATGGCGCATGGCCTCAGACCATTGCTCAGGACTCATCACCTCCTGACCCAACTGTTTATTTGCATAGTCAACTAAACCTAAAAAATGGGTGTTTGTTAATAATAGTGATCATAGGATGTAGGTCACATCAACCGATCTAGTTTTTGGTTGATTTATAGCTTTTTGGTTGATATCAATCGATCTGGTTGGATGTTAAAAGTCAATTAATTTGACTTTGACGGTTTAGATGTCATCTAGAATCAGAATCAGAATCATGGGACTGTATAAAAAAAGAAAACTAGTACTACTGTTCGTGGAAAATGGTTAAATTTGGAATTTTGGACTACCATGTATCTAAGTGTCCTCGCAAACATTTAAGAGTTTCAGTGTCTCATGTCATTTTTAAGTGTTCTTTTCATTTGATGTTTAAACCTCATTAAACCATTTAAATAATCTCAATTTGATTGAACCCCACTATATAATTGGCTCATCAACGACATAATTCTCAATCAACCTTGTAAGAAAGTACAAAACAAAAATCATGTTCTGAACCAACTTTTATGCTTCGTCTAAGTTGGGCCACCAAATTAGGTGGTCACAAAATATCACTTTGCAATTTTCGTTTAAAATTATTGATTCTTGCAAATCTATCAAATTTAATAATATATTACACCTTCCAGCCATCTTCATTTCTATCAAATAGCTAACTTTGTTTTTTTCTTTTTATTTATTTATGTAAATCGGATATTCTATATGTGAAATGGCAAAGATTAATATATTCAACTGAATAGAACCACAATGTTGAATAAAGTTATTCAAGATTTAACATTATTGTATTGTGATGTCTATTATCTACACAAGATTATTCTTTATGTATTAAAATTAAGTGATAATGATGGATTAAAATAAAAAAGTCGTTGATTTCTTGTTGCTATACGGGAGTTCCAAAGCATGCAAGCAAGAACAATGTAAACGCAAGCATTATTTATCATTGCCAGTTGACCATCACTGAACCATGACGTTGCAATATATAAAATTGAATATGGATATACCCCTCAAGAAGAAGAAAAAGTAAGGTGTTAGGAAAATTCTTATTCTAGAAGCAGACCAAGGTAACTATGGGTTTACTTTTTGTTTTTATTTGTATTTATTTATGAATTAACATTTTACCTTCTTTTTTTTAATTGTAAACTTTGAAGTTAAATATTATGTAACTTGCAGAAAAAGAATAAAGAAAGTATGGTTTAGAAACAAGAGGAGACATGACAAAACAAAATTTGTTGTGCGTTGTTTGATTCTAAAAAGTAAAACCGGTCATGGAGTAGGTAAAACAAGAGAGACAATACAAACCCAATACTAAACTAAAGAACAATATTTTCTTCCAAGTATGTAGACTATTAAATCCCCCAAACATGTGTTTTCACCTGTTATACTCGATGCAAACATCAGGATCAGTACCATAGTCTGAGGTCGGTGGGTGTTTGTGAGTAGTTTATGTATTTTAAAAATGTGCATATTATGTTTGGATGAAGATACGACGTCCCCATCTCTAGTGGTTCTGGGGCAATGACTCGTTGATGCTCTCCAAACTCCCTAATTAATGGTATTAGAGCATGGTTAGGCTCGATAGGGTAGCAATAGCAGGATCCTAGTGTGGATCAGACTAATGACGTGGTTGCGTAACACTTAAGGGGAATATTATTCGAATTCAATTATATGAATGATTAGTTTCACAGTGAGTGACATCTTTAGGTTCTATTTTACATGGTTTGTTTTGTCTAAACCCTTTAATATTTTTAGCAAAACAGAAATTACTCCTCAGTGATTTGGTTATCAAGAAAACGAGTCCAAACTTATTCAATTTTATGTCATAACTAATTTCAAATTTGGCATGAAGATAAGTAAGATTTGCTCTATAATTAAACTTGATATTGCTTAACAATTCGACATTAACAAGTAAATTAGGTTAATTCGTGTATGGTGGTCATAACTACAAATCCATATTATTAAAACCCACAAACAAAAATACACACTATTTAGTTCTTGCAATAATAATATTTAATGATTTTTTTTTATCTTTTTATCTTTTTCTATTTGTGTATATCGTAAAAATTTAAGTTTGTGTTGTGACGATCTATGGTCGTCTCAACCATTATTGAGGCCTAAACCAAACTTTAAGAATATTGCCTTTTTAAAACAAACACTTTTTTAATAAGAATGTTTATATAAATTGACTTTTTTAGATGCAAAATTGTTTATTAAATTATCATAATTAATTTCATTTTACGTTGTTTTTTAAATAGATAATAAAGCCGAATAATTTGATCTTTGCTGAGACATTGTCGATTTTAGATAAGATTTATTAATTTTAGTTTTGAAAAAACAACATTACACAGAAACGACAATTACAAAAATTATTTACACTTTTTTTTTGGACGCATTATAGGTTTTCACTTAAGATGTTTATTTCAGTATATAAATATAATCCGTCAATGTTCAATTGTGAATTGCAAAATTGGCCACAGAAAATTGCAATGTATAGCAAAGGACACACGTTTGTTAAAGCAATACCAACCATAATTAAGAGTGTTATTTTTGTGTTAAAAAAAATGGTGACTTGTGAATCACAAAATTAATACTTTTGTGGCAACAACAAACGTTATAAAAAGATAGTTACTATTTGAAAGTGTAATTCATTAGTTAGTTAAATAGTTACTTTGATTAATGGAGTTTTAAAGACTTTACTTATGTTACAAGTAATTGCCTTGTTTGTTAGAAAGTTTGTTATTTTTTTGCTGCATAAATAAGACTTTCCCTTCTTCTCAAACACCATAATTTCTCATTGTAATAATAATACAAACATATATCCTGAATCTAAAGCAAGAACTTTACTTATCCAATGGTTGAGATGTCTATATGACCACCACACAAATTCAGTAAATTAAACAATTCCACCAAATTACTTCATTATTATTATATTTTCATGTCTAAGTTGAAACTTCTATTATTAGATTATTATTATTATATTATCACTATTCACGAATAAAATACAAACAGATTGCCACTGGCGGCTAGCACTTTGACTGAGTAGAAATGTCATGTGATGTGTGACAACTATTTTCAAAATTGGAAGCTCTTACAACTAATGCATCTGTCCTTTCTTATAAATAAACTATTTCTCAATTTTTACATATATTACAACTAATGCATCTGTCCTTTCTAATTTTTTACATAAATTACATACATATAAAATATTACTAAATTTATTACTAAACTTTTCAAACACAAATAAAAAAAAAAAACAAACAATTTCTAAAAATCAACAATAAAAAAAAACATAGAAGTATTGATAATTGATTTGAAAGAGTACCTATATTTAGATATATAGCACTTATATATAAATAGAAATGAAGTGAATATGAAAGAAATAAAATGATCTGAAAATAAAATAGCTGCACTGACTTGACATTAATGGAAGTAGTTGAATTATTTAATCCCCACAAGCCATTGCCATTAGTTGAAAAATTTAATTTCAACGTAAAGCATGATGGAATTGTGGGGTCCATTATTCACTTTGTCACGTTTCACATTGTTTCTTGTCAATTTCCTTATGACTTTTTTTTAATAACAATCCAAACCTGTTTCATGTTTTGTAGTTTTTATTTGAAGCTGAGAGATAAATGGTTTCATTCAACACAAATTTAATCCTCTTGGTTTTTTCCAACACTCAATAATTTCAAACCTGGTATGTTTGATTTGTTAGTTATAATTCTGTTAAGGTAGTTATTTTTTCTTTTTGTAGTAATTTTTTTGCATTTTAGGCTTCTGAATCTACCTACCCTTCTTTTCTGAGTGCTTTGTGTTCATCAAGTTCAGGAATTCAATTATTTGAAGTTGAAGCTTGAAAGTTGAAACCCTTGTCCTTTTTTTAACTGTAGCATGTTATATGTAGCATCGACACTCCAGATTAAAGGCATGTTTGGTGTCTACGCGTTAGTGTCAGTCTCATTTTTGGTTTTTGTGTCTATGTTAGTGTTTCATAGTATGTGCTTATAAGTTGCTATTCTGGTAGAGCAATTTTTTTTTCTTAATTGTTTCTTTTCAACTGTTGCAGATAATTTAATTTTGTTATACTTAAGGAAGAGAGATGGATAGGATTCAAAGGATTCAAGAGGGAGATGAAAGTAAAAGAACTCGGCATTCGTCTTCTTCAGTTGTAGCTCTAGCAATCAAGGGTAACAAGAAAAGCAAATATGTTGTACAATGGGCACTTAACAAGTTTGTTCCAGAGGGAATGATTATCTTCAAGCTGATACATGTTCATGCTGGTATAGTTGGCGTTCCCACACCAAGTAATATCATTGTTTATTGTGTTTAACAAATTAACAATTTTTGTTTTTCTTTTACAATACAAAGTAACAATTTTATGCAATTAAAAGTTGAAAAACATTTTTTGTTAAATTAAGAGGCTTTTTAAGTGTTATGATAACTGCAAAAACTTGCATTTGTATCTTGAAGAGATCTGTTAATGAAGTTTGATCTATTTCTAAAATAATCTGTTGAGTATCGCTTAAAAAGCTTGTAGTATGTAACCCTAAGCATTGCCTAATAAGAAAACTATAGCAGCCACTCTATTGTCGAAGACGTAGGAACAATTGGCCGAACTCTATGATCATCTGTTGTGTTTTTGTGCATTTATTTATATGTTTACTTTAGAACCAGTTTGCTGGTCTAACATATTCCAGGGCTGTTATGACTTATGATTGGCAGTCTTGCATTCTGTATCAAAGTCAGAACTTTTATGTTTCCCTTACTTTTGTTAACATGACTCAACCTCACAAAAACCGACTTTTCAGGCGAGAAGAACTGTGCAAGCCTTATAAACACAACTTAGGTCACATATCTAGTCAATGTGTAACACTCCACGTGCCCAACATGTTCAGGGCCGAACATCTGAAGTGTGAAATGTGTGTGGAATAAGAGGATTTCAACGATGATAAAACTGTAGAATATGTTTTTTGCCATGTATAAAGTTATCACTTATCAGCATGATAGGAATAGTAATTACATGGTTAACTCTAATATTTTCCATATAACAAATTATTTTATTATACATAAGTGATTATAGCTGCTTGTTATGATATAGCAGTTGAAGGTTTTACAAGATTATTATTTAGTTATGATAATTCAACATTTTTGTACTTGCAGTGGGAAATATGCTCCCAATTTCACAAGTGCGTGACGACGTAGCAGCCGCGTACAAAAAAGAAATAGAGTGTGAGACAAATCAAATGCTTCTACCTTTTAAGCAAATGTGTGAGCAGAGAAAGGTAAGATATTGTTCTTCATGAAGATTAATTTGAACAAATAGTGCACTATAGGAACTGCATTCTTATACTATTGTTGAAACAGGTGCATGTAGAAGTTGTAGTGATTGAATCAGATGATGTGGCATCTGCAGTGGCAGAGGAAGTAACTAAGTATGCTATAACGAAATTGGTTGTTGGAGCTTCGACTGGAGGCTTATTTAAAAGGTACTTCTATAATGACAACAAAATCATTTTAGGAATTACCTTGACTCATTTTGGCTACTAATTAAGATTTATTATCACCAATAGTATTAAGATCAAACTGCATTCTTCCTCAAATAATTTGTGTCATTTTTATCCTTTAGAAACATATATTTTTTTATCATATATTTTTTAGTATGACCATCCAACATAAATTCTCATCTTCTCGACACCATGTTTCATATTTCTCTGCTTAATGCGTACACTCTTCATCTGGTAATACTCCTTTTGATTGACGCCTTCATTGCCTTCTTTCAGTAAACATAAGGGTATGTCCGCAAAAATCTCAGTATGCACTTCAAGATTTTGTACGGTTTATGCTGTTTCAAAAGGAAAGTTGTTGATACGGCCATCAGACGTGCAGATTGATGAAAGCATTACAGATGACACAAGTGAAATCAGTTTTTCCTCAAGCAGCTCATCGAACTACACTTCTACCACTCAGACAGGTATATAAGTAGGAATTTTGCAAAACTGGTTAAAAACGATTTACTCGCCTTTTATAGAGTAATTAATCCGTCGATGTGTATCAGACTCTGGCTCGGTTGCATCTTATGCTGCTTTACATTCCTCTTCCTTGGCAACACAACGATTTCAAGCTCTTTCAAGTATGAATCAGAACCTTCTAAGCACAAATTCTGGTTTGAATGAAACTAATCATTCTAGAGGTCAGTCCATTGATCTCGGAAGAGGTAATGTTGCTACAAGTTCTGCTAGAAACTCAGATTTTGATCGTGGTCTGAGTCGGGCCTCTAGTTTCAGAAGCATTGTTTCAGACACCGATACTTGGATTTATGATCAAATTTCTTTAAAGGATGCTCCACTAGCTTCTAAATTTGCGTCACCTAATAGGCAGGTAATTGAAATTTCTTTCTTTCTTTAGACTTGATGAATAGTCCTTATATATATTTTTGCGATTAGAATAAACTTTCAGATAAATAATTTTTATTTTTTTTTATGTTTTTCACTGTGTCACATATTTGAAAAGAATTCCATACAATAAATTTTCATCTTAACTAGAATCATTTTGGCAAATATGTTTGTTGTGTTTCATCATATCAGAGTATGATAACTGTAGGGTTCATTTTGATCAAATATGAGATCCTATGTACTGAGCTATATGTATTGTTATATGTAAAACAGCTATTGCTTCATTAAACTTCCATTTGCAAATGAACTTTCTTTGTGGTTGTTTATCTAGCAGGAGAATTTTAACCTTGAGCTTGAAAAGTTGAGAATTGAACTAAGACATGCACAAGGAATGCATGCAGTAGCTCAAACTGAGAACATTGACGCATCACGAAAGGTAATGTCAATTTTCTTTTCGCCAGAAACACTTCTACCTTCTTTTTTTCAACAATTTGTACTACCTAATAAGTATAAAGTATAATCTTTTTTAGGAACCCCTTCCCCCTAGTTTCATCCTTTTTTGGTGTTATTTTCTTTTCCGTTCCTTTTTCGTTGTCATTTTAAGGTTATTTACACATACAAAAGAAACTAATAGATTTTAATACTCTTGATGGAATCATTTTTAAATGGAGTAAGTAACATTTGTTATTGCTTTGAGCAGCTTAATGAACTAAGCAAGAGGAGATCAGGAGAATCCATGAAAATGAAGGAAATTATTGCTAAGGAAGAGGTGGCCAAGGAATTAGCAAGACAAGAAATAGAGAAATATGAAGCTGCAGCAAGAGAAGCTTCGTATTTGAAAGAATGTTCTGAAAGAGAAGCTTCAGAAAGAAAAGAAACAGAATTGAAAGCTATTCGTGCTGCCAAGGAGAAAGAAAAGCTAGAGGATGCTCTAAGTGGTTCCACGCCTCAGTACCGAAAGTTTACGTGGGATGAAATAGTTTTAGCTACTTCATCTTTCTCTGAAGATCTGAGAATCGGAATGGGCGCGTATGGAATGGTGTATAAGTGCACTTTGCATCACACAACTGTTGCTGTTAAAGTTCTCCACTCTGCCGGAATCAGCCAAAGCAAGCAATTCCAACAGGAGGTATGGAAGCTATATGAATATATTGAATATGAAAATATTGTTCTATAGATTATGACAAAACAATAAGTATATAGTTCTTTAATTTGATGAAAGACTTTTATACACTCTGAGTGTTGCGAGTGAAGGCTATGTGTTGTAATTATTTTTACATATTGTTGTTCTTTGGTTGTCATTAGACAACGAGCATGGCTTTTATCTGGTTTTAGAGTTTTTAACGATGAATTCTTGCGTGGTTATTGTGTTCCTAACTTCTCTATGATGTTTTTTTCCCAGCAAGACTAATATCTTCTCTTTGCTTGCAGTTAGAGATATTGAGCAGAATTCGCCATCCAAACTTGCTCCTTCTTCTTGGTGCATGTCCTGATCATGGATGTCTTGTGTATGAATACATGGAGAATGGTAGCTTGGAGGATAGACTATTTCAGAAAAACAGTACCACTCCAATCCGATGGTTTGATAGGTTTCGAATAGCTTGGGAAATTGCGTCAGCTCTCTCCTTTCTTCACAGCTCAAAACCACAACCTATCATCCATCGCGACCTGAAACCTGCAAACATCTTGCTTGGTGGTAACCTTGTCAGCAAAATTGGTGATATTGGTCTTTCTACCGTCCTTAATTCAGATGAGTTATCTACCATGTATAAGGACACAGCGCCTGTTGGGACACTCAGCTACATTGATCCTGAGTATCAAAGGAGCGGTTTAATATCTACAAAATCTGATGTTTATGCTTTCGGATTAGTGATGTTACAATTGTTGACAGCAAAACCGGCGACAGCACTTACTCATGTGGTTGAAACAGCTATCGAAGACGGTAATTTAACGGATATATTGGATCCAAAGGCAGGGTTATGGCCATTTCAAGAGACATTAGACTTAGCTAGATTAGCTTTGAGTTGTGCAGAGCTTAGGCGTAGAGACCGGCCTGATTTGTTAGATCACGTGCTTCCAACACTGGAGAAGTTGAAAGAAGTTGCTGATAGGGCTCATCATTCAGCTGCAATGGTTGCTATTAAACCCAAACCTCCAAACCATTTCATCTGCCCTATACTTCAGGTAGTCAAATAATACTCCATGATGACACTACATTCATTTTATAATCTACTATTAGTGCTAATTATTTGTTATGAGTTAGTTAATCCTTTCTGAGTTAGTTAGTTTTAGTTATATCAGTTAGTATTTTGGAAGATGCTTATCATACTTCATTTGATTTGATGCAGGATGTGATGGATGATCCTTGTGTCGCCGCGGATGGATATACGTATGACCGCAAAGCGATTGAAAAATGGCTTGAAGAGAAAGACAAATCACCAATGACAAACATACCTTTGCCTCATAAGATTCTAATTCCTAATTACACACTTCTATCAGCAATTTTGGAGTGGAAGTCCAAAGAAATATGATTACTTCATTGTTTCTTTTTCAATGTTGATATTGAGAAAAATAGTTAGTTTCTCTAATGTAGCTTGGCTTAAAAGTTTAGTGTGTAGGTCTATATGACATGTGTTAGTTCATATATTGGATGCAGATTTTGGTTAGGGAGATTGAATTTTCATTGTAGATAAATTTGATTCTATTGTTTGATTCTGTACGTAATATGTATTAAAGTTCATATATTGATTAATCATATTCAAACTAACATTTTTTTATAGAAAAACGTTAGTATATTAGTTGTTATATTACTATTTGTCTTCTTTGTCAGGGTTTGAATCTCAAACTTTTAGCTCTTAATTTAACTTTAAATTCAAACCAATTTTACTATCTAACTTCTAATATTCAAACTAACACAACTAATGATAACTTATAGACTATAGCTCCGTTTGGGAATTAACTGATTTGATTAAATAAATAATTTAACCAAATTGTATATAGCCAGCCAGAAATTAATATTCCTCTCCTACAAACTACTTCATCCGTTCCTTTTTAAAGTGTTATTCTGGAATATTAATACCAAATTAACGAAGTGTATTTTTGCATTTTTATTTCCTATTATACCCTTATTTTAATCCACCAAATATATTGCTTTTTTTTTCTTCACACACTTTCTTTTTCCAATAAATTTAATACGTTATCTTTCTCTCATCTCGTGACAAACAATTGTTAGTTACTTCTTTTTCTCCAACAAATTCCTTAATCATTTGATCAATAGCATTAATTAGTGTTATTTAAAAATATAAGAGTAATTGACAAATTGTATAATTGACAAATCGTACCCTTAAAATACCAAAACGGCATTTAAATAGGAACGTTAAATCCGCATTCAAACGACACTTAAAAAGGAACGGAGAAAAGTAAATTACTACTTCAAACCAACATAATGTGACATTTTATGTAATAGATGTTTAAGTTCCTTAATCATTTGATCAACAGTCCAATTCTTAACTTGTGTGTATAAAAAAAGTATGTTGAGAGATTCAAACTCCTTAAATAGGAGAAAGTCTTGGTTGGGCACATACCCAACACCTCAATTTTAGACACATACTCACATAAAACTAATAAAATTAAATAAAAAGTATTCAGTCACATCAATTGATATATTATAATTTCATTTTCCTTTAATTTTTTCTTGCTTTTGTGTGTGCGCCCAAATATATTTATTTGGATTTATACCCAACCAAGTGTGCCTCCCTTAAATAGATCCCATTCACCTCTTGAAGGATCAATCTTACAGGTTACACATGGGGACAGCTTTATTCTACAACAACAATAATAATAATAATAATGATGATTCAAAATACATTAGTCCCTAACAAAAACTTAAACATTAAATCTGTCAATGTTTCCTGTAAAAGACTATTTATGAATTTTTTGAAAGAGATTAAAAACTAAATTCTAATGTTGGTTGTTTGTCGGCTGGCTCCTTCATAGAGTAGACATGACATTGTCAGTGATTAACTGCATCAACTTGAAGACAGGCTTGATATTATAATATTTGAAGTTATTTAGATCTTAAACTAAAGTCCAATTTATTTAGACAGTGACACTTTTCTCTTTTATTTTTTTAATTATTAATTGCATGAATGGATTGGCTATTAGGTGTGGTCATTAATGTAACAGAAAGTGATGTCTTTCTTGGATATTTCTTTTTTTAAAGATAGGAGTTAAGTTTCATTTTGAGTTGTTGAATGTGTCACATGTTACTATATCATTCTTTACTTTAATTTATATACATATTATATCATCAATGTATAAATTTTTTACACATACATCTAATATATTACAACGTCAATTAATATACCAACATATTATTGGATGCATGTGTAAATCTTTTGTACATGTCAATTAAACTTATCATTTTTGAACATGTTAAATGTATCAAAATTATAAAAACATCATCAAATATATGTTTTTTTAGTCAATATGATCCTCAAAATGTATCTTTATTAGTTTGTTTAATTTGTTAATGTATATTCTATTAATAAATTTGATCCACACAATTAATAACATGAGATATAGTATAAAATGATTTTGTAATTTCATATGTTAGTATTACATTCTCACATGTTTTAGGACCAAAACTACTGTGTAGTAATAAGACAAACTTAACTTTTCAGAGGTTTTGGATTATCTAGTAGTTGGTGTTTTTATTTGAAGTTTGAAAAAATTGTTTCCTTGAGAACAAAAGTGATGATGGGAAATAGGATTATCTTCTTTTCTGGCTAAGATTTTGAGCCAGACACTCAAAAAGTTCAAAGCAAGTTGGTTTCTTTGGTTAGTTTTTAAATCTGTTAATATGGTTATTAGTTTTTTTTCCTGTTTTTTTTTGTTGTTTGTAATTGAACATGTGTATATATGAGCATGCTAAGATTTGAGGCAATGAGTAATTCAAAGCTGTTTGATTGGTTAGTTAATTATCTGTTAAGTTTGTTATTGTTTGTGTAAATTTTCTGTATTATAATCATATGGCTATATGTGTTTCTGAATCTTTCCCACTCTCTTTGTTCCTGTGTTCATCTAGTTCAAATTTCCATTTTAACCTTGAGGATTTTCATTATCAAAAAATAAAAATCCTTGAGGATTTAATGTTTATTTCACTTCTACTAATTGTGGACTTTTTTTTCTTTTTGAGATCTTCCCATAATTCCTAATACTCCTTTCTTCATATACTCCTAAACTTCACTTCCCGGCTGAGTTTGAATCCTAACTGGAACAATCTTTGACCAGATTTTACTTACCTCTTGACCGAACTCTAGATTACCAATGCACTCTTCCATTGGGAATCAGAGGGTTCATTTGTTCTTTTGTTATTGTCATGTGTATAAGCGGTAGTCCCTAAAAGAGCAGCTCAGTCGTAAGGATTGGGACGACGAATGAGTATTATCTAGGATGTCTAGGATTTGATCTTTGCTACTAACAAATTAATAGGGAACTATGTTTTTTTTTTTATTATTATTTATTTTCCACTGTTTTTGTAGGTAATTATACTTACTTCTCTATCATAAGGAAGAGAGATGGATAGGGTTCAGGAGGGAGAAGAAAATAATAAATCATCAGTTGTTGGTCTAGCAATCAAGGGTAACAAGAAAAGCAAATATGTTGTACAATGGGCACTTGATAAATTTGTTCATGAAGGGATAAGTATCTTCAAGCTTATACATGTCAGGGCTGTTATTAAAGGAGTTCCAACACCAAGTAAGATACACTGTGTTTTATGTTCGAATTCGGTTATTGTAAAGTTAGTCTAGTGTGAAACATTAAAAAATGGAAATACAAGGACCAACATTTTGATTAAGATTATTCAATATTTCTGTGCTTCCAGTGGGAGATGTGCTACCTCTTTCACAAGTACGCAATGACGTAGCAACTTCTTTTAAAAGGGAAGTGGAGTGGCAAACAAATCAAATGCTTCTACCTTTTAAGAGTTTGTGTGAGCAGAGAAAGGTTATACATTGTTGTTGATGTAGAATAATTACAATAACTAATGCACTATACTATAGGATCTACGTTCTTATAATATTGTTTGTGCAGGTGCACGTAGATGTTCTAGTGATTGAATCTGATGATGTAGCAACTGCAGTAGCAGAGGAAGTAGCAAGGGATGCTATTACCAAACTTGTCCTTGGAGCTTCATCTTCTGGTATATTTAAAAGGTACTTATTGAAATGTCATTATCATATTAAATACCATTTTCAAAAGTCAGAAGAATTGCTACATTACCTTGAACATCTTAGAGTGGAAGTTGGTTAACATAATAGTAGATAGATCAACTATTGACACTTTAGGGCATTTTTGGATTGGTGGAATGAGATGGAATCATGGAGCGGAGTAGGGTTATATTCTATTTTTGGACTTTAGAGTATTTTTTGTTTAACTCAAGTAGAATATTGTCACAGCAGCATAAGAACACTTGGCTTGTCGCACAACTGTGACTGATGTCTTGTTTCATTCTAATCCGCTCCATTTCATTCTGCTCCATTCCGTTCATTCTAAGATATCCAAACATACCCTTAAGGAATGCGAAGTAGTGAGGCAACAATGACGGACCGGTGGTGTCACCGCACCAATGTCAATATCCAACAGCTCTAAAGCCTAGAGCCATCATCATACTTCACCGGAGGTTTGGAAATGAAGGAGAAGAGATGTAAACACTTCAAAAAGTAGCATACTTGAATAATTTCTTTTTTTAGAAAATGAGAGAAAAATTCTAAGCATTAGGTTTTACCGTGCACAAAAACTTAGAATGATATATCTTTATTATTTACCAATATGTTATCTCTCTTTTATTAATATGCACTTATCTGTCATTGATTTCTTTTCTGATCTTTATCTGATCCTACTTCTTTTGAATAACTCCTTTCAGTAAGCATAAGGGCATTTCTGCAAAAATATCGGTATGTACTCCAAGATTTTGTACAGTTTATGCCGTTGCCAAAGGAAAATTGTCCATACGGCCGTCAGACACGGAGATTGATGGAAGTATTATAGATAATACCAGTGAAACCAGTTTTTCCTCCAGCAGCTCATCAAACTACACTTCCACCTCTCAGGCAGGTAAATACATAGCAAGTTTTGCAATACTGTTGTTAAAAAGGTAAGATTTTCAGTATGATTCAGAACAAAATGCCTTGTAAGAAGAATGATGTTTCCTTGCACTATTTTTGAACCCTTAATAAGTGTCAACAGAACATTCAAGTTCTTTTTCTCCTAATATCTTTCCATGACAGTGTAAATATATTTTACATAGACATGCAATAATATTTTATCATCTTATGACATCATAATATTATTCTGTAAACATGTTTCCACTATTATAAGATGATGAAATATTACCGGACATTTATGTAAAATGTATTTACGCTTTCTTTGTATAGTTATGAAACTCATAGCATAATCTATAGATATCATGTAAAAATTGTCATTTCTATCATCACAGAAGTATCAGTATTTCTAATACTTTAAATTCTATAGTATGTAATGTTCATATCTCTCATAGATTGTTAATGAAAGTGAAACTCTAGTATGTTTGATTTCAACTTTCAAATATTTTCATACCAATTGCGTGGAATTTAGCGAGTATTACATAAAAACATCAAAACTGACTTCTGTTGTGTAGAATAATCAGTGTTTGAATGTATATCAGATTCTGGATCAGTTGCATCATGTAATGCTTTACATTCCTACGCCAAGGAAACACGGCGAGTTAAAGCTCACTCAAGTATAGATCAGACCCTTCTAAGCACAAGTCCTAGTCTAAATGAAACTAATTATTTTAGAGGTCACTCCCTAGATCTTGGGAGAAAGAATGCTGCTGCAAGTTCTTCCAGAAACTATGATATCGACCATGCTCTAAGTCAGGCCTCTAGTTGCGGAAGCATTTCAGATACTGAATCTTTCTTTTATGAACAAAATTATGCCAAGGATGCGACACAAGTTAATAGACTTCCACCATCAAATAGGCAGGTAATTGAATTTCCTTTTCTTTTGACTTAATGAAATGGTACTTACCTACAACTCGCTCTCTTCGTGAATGGATCTATCTTGATAAGCATTGTCATTCAAATTAACATTGGGATATATAAATCATATCTTTTATATTTTTCATTTTGTAATGTAATATTTGAGAAAACTCCCGTACAATAGAAGTTTCATCTTGACTATAATCATTTTTTTGCTCCTGTTTCTAGCAAATACAAATATGTTTTCTCAACATATCGGAGTATGATAGTTTCAAGGCTTACTTTGACTAATATGCAATCCTGAAGTGAGATCTATATGTAATTTAAAACATCTATCACTTCAATTTGCAGTTTAATTTCCTCTGTTGTTGTTTATAATCAGGAAAACATTAACCTTGAGCTGGAAAAGTTGAGAATTGAACTAAGACATGCGCAAGGAATGCATGCAGTAGCTCAAAGTGAGAACATTGATGCATCACAAAAGGTAATGTCTTATTTCTTTTTGTCAAAAACACTTCTTGCTTCTGTGTCTACCATTTGTGCTATCTAATAATTAAGGAACTCCCTTCCGTCTTCCATGCATCTAGTTTTGTCCATTGAGTTATCTTATTCTATAAATTGTAATGGAATGATACTTTCTTATTATTATTGCTACAATCTCCGACTGTTTATATAGAAAAAGAAATTACACTAGTTGTTGTCCCATTAATTAGGACTGATAACGACAGAATAAAATAAAATAAAATCACAGAGAAGCAAACATATATTTCCTGATCCATGAAATATATTCGTATTTGCATTGTCAAAAGGAGTAATATCTATTATTTTTGTGAGCAGTTGAATGAACTAAACAAGAGAAGATTAGAAGAATCCACAAAAATGAAGGAGATTATGGCTAAGGAGGAGATGGCCATCGAATTAGCGAATCAAGAAAGAGAGAAATATGAAGCTGCAGCAAGAGAAGCTACATATTTGAAAGAATGTGCTGAAAGAGAAGCTGCAGAGAGAAAAGAAACAGAATTTAAAGCTATCCGTGCTGCCAAAGAGAAAGAAAAACTTGAGGATGCTCTGAGTGGTTCCACGCCTCAGTACCGGATGTTTACGTGGGATGAAATAGTTTCGGCTACTTCATCTTTCTCTGAAGATTTGAGAATTGGAATGGGTGCATATGGAATTGTGTATAAGTGCACTTTGCATCACACAACTGTAGCTGTTAAAGTTCTCCATTCTACTGGAAACTGCAAAAGCAAGCAATTCCAACAAGAGGTAAACATTGTTCCATATTGTAAGACCAAACAAAAAGTATATAGTACCTTAATTTGTTGTAGAGCTTTCTTACACATTATATGACAGTATATCTTCCCGTCGGTACTTATGTTTAAAAATCCTATTTCAAGTATGATGTTTTCTTGTTAAATTGTGTAATAGTGCCCCTAAGATTAACCATTCAACATTACTTCCATTTCCATTTCATTTAAAAGGTTTCTATATGTTCGTTGTCATATCCCATACTTTTTGCAAAATGTGAACCAACCAATTCAATCAAGCTGGTGGAGGCATTGTAACTTTGAGAAATGTTAGCAACACACTCTTTTCAAGACACTAATATTGGGTGAAGTTCATCTCCAGAAATGGAATGCCTTCCACAAATATCCCATAACTTCACTTGAACAAACTTTACAAATAATAATTGCATATCTAGTAAGAGCACTAATATTTCTTACAAAGGATTTCTACAAAAAACAGATAAGAGTGCATGAAAATAGGATATTTGATCAGTCAAGTTCTTGCTGACCATACATGGAAAAGTGGATAGTTATTATTTGCAAAGTATTACTTTCTTCCCCATATTATTCTTGCATTTCTTGTGAGACATTTTCAAAACAATAAGCAATGTTCATCTAGTAATGAGTATGACACTTGAATTGAACTGCAAAACAAGACTAATATCTTCTCTTTGCTTGCAGTTAGAGATATTGAGCAGAATTCATCATCCAAACTTGCTTCTTCTTCTCGGTGCATGTCCTGATCACGGATGCCTTGTGTATGAATACATGGAAAATGGTAACTTGGAGGATAGACTACTCCAGAAAAACAGTAATAGCCCAATCCCATGGTTTGATAGGTTTAGAATAGCTTGGGAAGTTGCGTCAGCTCTTTCCTTTCTTCACAGCTCAAAGCCACAACCAATCATCCATCGTGACTTGAAACCCGCAAACATCTTGCTTGGTGGTAACCTTGTCAGCAAGATTGGTGATGTTGGCCTTTGTACAATCCTTGATTCAGATGAATTATCTGCCATGTATAAGGACACAGCGCCTGTTGGAACACTCAGCTACATTGATCCTGAGTATCAAAGGAGTGGTTTAATATCTACAAAATCTGATGTTTATGCTTTTGGATTAGTGATCTTACAGTTATTGACGGCAAAACCAGCCGTAGCACTTACTCATATAGTTGAAACAGCTATTGATGGTGGTAATTTAGCAGATATATTGGATCCAAAAGCAGGATCATGGCCACTACAAGAGACACTAGACATAGCTCGGTTAGCATTAGGCTGTGCGGAGATGCGGCGTAAGGATCGGCCTGATTTGAATGACCATGTCCTACCAATGCTAGAGAGGTTGAAAGAAGTTGCTGATAAGGCTCAACATTCTGCTTCAATAGTTACTATAAAATCCAGACCTCCAAACCATTTTATATGCCCTATACTTCAGGTAGTCAAATATTCCATAATGGCATTACACTGATTCTCTAATATACACAATAAAAAGAAATGGATTGTGGTTGAGGTTCCATTTTTAGTAAAGGTGTTTTATAGTCTGGTTAATACATAATAAACATAATTGTTCCATGTTAATGGCTTGACCTAGCTTGTTGAGCTGCTAATATTGGTAGAAATAGAACTCGATATCCTAGGGTTTACACACTGATACACTGCGCTACCATGCTTCTGAAGATTCTCATTGTATTTTATTTGATTTGATGCAGGATGTGATGGACGATCCTTGTGTTGCTGCAGATGGATATACGTACGATCGTAATGCAATTGAAAAGTGGCTTGAGGAGAATGACAAATCACCAATGACAAATATGGTTTTACCTCATAAGCATCTAATTCCTAATTACACACTTCTTTCTGCAATTTTGGAGTGGAAGACCTGATAAAATATGATACTGGCATACTATATTATCTTTCTCAATGTTAATATATTTAGTTAAATGATTCCTTTATTGTAGCTAGGCTAACTAGAAAGCTCAACATGTGACAGTTACTTGGTTACAGACATTGTGTGTACCATGCCTATTATTTGGTTACATGAGGAAGATTGAATCTCATTCAAGTGTAAAAAAATATGATTCTCTTGTAGGATTGTGAATGTGCTTTAGGGATTAAAGTTGGTCCTTATCATATTACTGAAGATTTCATCATCTTCTGTTATCCGAATACATATGTACAATTATTCGTTGAATTGCTTGTTTATGTCACATTTTATAGGTTTAATTGTAGCTTTGATCCCTTAAGTGTCACGATTGTGCAATTTTTGAATTTCGTTTTCAGTTGTACTAGTTGAGTTTCCGTAAGTTTTGGTCATGTTGCAATCAAGTCATCCCATCAGTCTTCCATCCAATTGCTAATAGAAAATGAAAATCATGTGCCGTGTAAGAATTTTTGTTAGCAATTGGAGCAAAATTTAACAGAAGGACTTGATAGGTAAGATGATGAAAACTTCTTAGACCAACTTTGCAGACTTGAGCACAAGAGCCGTTAATCGCATGGATCAGATTTACAATTGAACTGATTTCCAAATACATTTGTGTTCTGATAGTAACTCATGGTGCCTTAGCTTTTAGATATGGATGATAGGAACAGAGATTTTATCCTATAGAGATTTGTCTTGTTCCATATTCATCATCCATCCTTCTCCACATTTCCAAAATCAGGCACATCTTTTTTCACCAAATCTTAGGCCAAATAATCACTTAATTTAACCCTGAAAGCAAACCTCATAATTCATATATTGGTTAATCTAATTGCAACTAATAAAACTAATAATGGCCTTTCGTATATCAACTAAAAATACTCATGCATTGAACATGATTACTGGCTAATTGTCATCTATATTTATTCATTAAAAATTACAACATCCATAAAAGATCACATGCTCCCACCCAATATTAAGGTGACCAAGGGTTACATACATAAACTCAAATGTAGCAAAATGTTCCCTCCATGCTTACATGTCCTAAACATGGTTTTAGAGATCATCCAAATCTTATACTTAAAGGAAAATTAAATCTTCTACTTAAAGGTAAAATTAAGCATTACTACAAAGAAATATATACACAATTATATGGTACTAAACAACCGTTATAATGGTTCCATTTAATATAGTAGCCAAAACTGTTTAATTAAATTTCAGGACCAGTTGCAAACATGCATACAAGACCGCGAAACACTTGAGCAGAGAGTTGGTGTGCCTGAAACATCTCACCATCCACATTCCATACACTCTCATTGCCAGAAGAAGTAAAGGTAAAAGCAGGTGTCTGCAGGTGCCAAGTAAAGTTAGTAAGTTAGCAGTGGAATAAGGTTCTGTGGATTAGGGCCAAAAAACTAACCTTGCGATGTTCAACAAACTTAAAATTCAAAGGGTTTCCCCCTCTTTTTGTAAGTTGAGTCAGGTGCCTGTATCATTCAACAAGCAAACAACAAAATGATATTGTTATCAAGTGTGCAAGCTATATTTGATATTTGTGAAATAATGAGGCATATATATTATATATCTAATAAAACACAAACAATTAAACTATGTACGATACGTGAGAGGGAGAGAATAGAGAATTAAATAAAGAGGACTTGGCTTTTTTCAAAATTACTTAGAATCAGTACATACTCCTCACATATTTGAGTAAAAAACATTTGTTATTTCAGATTCAGGTGTTAAAAAGTAGCGCTAAAATATTTTCAATTTATGGTTGGTTGGCTAAAAATTACTTCCTAGAATGGAAATGAGTTGTATAATTTTTTACACACTAGGGAACTGTTATGTGGTTTTCATTTCAAATCCACAGACTCAACCTAGAAAGTGTCCAACAGATTGGTATGATATTGCATTATTTATTTTCCAACATAATCTAAATAAAGATCCTATTCTGTATACCAGGAAGATCCGTAAGATTTTCAAGTGACTTAGGGCCTGTTTGTATTGACTTATTCGAGCTTATCTTATGACATAAGCACTTGCGAGACTGTTTGAGAGAGCTTACAAAAACAACTTAAGACATGTCCCTAAGTTTCTTTTATGAAAACAGTTCATAGCTTATATGAAAATAATTTGACTTTATTTTATCTTTTGTTATAGAAATAGCTTATACATATGCACTTATGCTATGAGCGCTTAAGCAAGGTGATTACCCAAACATAGCCTAACGTGGAAACAAAGAAAGACAATGTTTACCATAAATAAGAAGCGTGAGGACATTCTTTAATCATTATGAGATGAAGGAAACCATCTGAAAGGTGTGCATCAGCAACCAAACCATCTGGTGCTTTGTCATTTCTGTTAGAGATTACCGCAGCTCCAACACTAATAAACCGTCCTTTGGATTTCACCCATCTTCTCTTTTCTGAATTTAAATGAGGTGTTAAGCTGCAAGTTCCAGCAGCTGCATTATTTGGCTTTTCATTACAAACTTTGCAATTAATACGGCAGATACATCTTTCTGATCTGCGTGGAGATTTCAATCCCCGTAAAAGGCTACTTTCACGACTCCTTTTGGAAGTCGTCGAATCGGTTTCCTCTGATTCATCATCTAGGTATGATATTTCTGCCTCATATGACCTGAATAATATTTAGACAGATTACGAAAAATAGAAAGGTAAAGGTAAATAAGCAAGATGTCAAGAAGTGCCAATAGTTGAAATAAGTAACACACAACACAACTGGGTGATACTGATAATACTACTTTCGGATACAAAACAAAACTTCTATGCGGAGAGACAACCATTAGCATATAAAATAAATTTTCAAATAAGTCCAATAAACTAAAATTGCATAATTAGATGGAGAACCCCTTTAACAAATAATGCAGGTTAACAAGATATTTGAATTTGAATCTGAACCTCAAGAAGAGAATCTAATAAATGGATTGAATTTTCACATAACCAACATGTTGAATCTAATAAAGTCGATGGTTTGAACATTGTAATTACAAAAGCCATGAGACGTGTGTTGTTTTCGCTTTGTGATAGGTTAGTAGTTTGAATTTGTTAGATATAATATACAAATCGTTAATGTATCTTCACCCGACAGCTTGAACTTTTAGGATAGTTGGTTGATAACATGATATCAAAGCATATATGACCAAGTGGTCTAGAGTTAGATCCTTGTAGCCCATATTCATCTAATCTAATAAGAAGTTAAATTTCAGCACATAGTCGGGGGTATAGTGGTTCAAGACTAAAAAGGCATGCACACGGCATAGTTTGCCATGCAAAGAAATAAAAGGTGTAAAAGAAGAAAAGCATGAAATTCAAGAAATGATATTTAGAGCTGAGATTATATCCACTTGGACAATACCTGTGCCTTAAAAATACCACCGTTCCAGCATAATCATAACGTTTGGGACCCATCCAGCGATACTTCTCACTCTCTTTGATAACATCGCCATAAAATCCATACCTTTAGTCATTAATATAGAATAATCAATTACTAAAGAAATCTTTAAAATAACTGCAAATTGGTATGTAGATTATAATAAAAGAACGCCTATTTTCTTTTCATCAGGTAACAAAAAGGAAGGAATATTACCCTGCAAAGGAAGCTGCATAGCGCACTAAAGGTTCAACCTTGGATCTAGGAGTTGTTTTCCATCGCACAACTTGAGTTATGTCAAGGTGTACCCTTTTACCAAGGACAATATGCAATGCAGAAGTTATAGGATCTCGAGCTCCAGTTGTACTACAAAATAGACAGTTGTATTCAGAATTTCAAATAATCCACAAGAATAGTAACAGAAAACTACAAGGATGGACTACAATCATGTCGTTTGTTTGTGCAGAAGTAGAACTGAAAATTCAATAATACTAGGAAAAAAAAGTTACCATATCACAATGGCATCAGTTGAACCTGCAGGAATGATCCCAAATCTAAACCATTCATTTGGAACAGGAAACTCAGGAGCCTTATCTTCCGAATCTTCAAAAGCCACAAAAAAAAAAGCATAAAATTGTAATTATTGTTTTACAGTTTACTTTTCATTGTGGTTTTGTATTCTATGAAATAAATTTGATCATATAAAGGGGGCATAGAAAAGGCGATTGCAAAAACACTAACATTTCATAGTAATTAGTAAAAAAATGTAAAAAACATGTTTAAAGATAGGCTTAATTGCATGTTTGATCCCTTATGTTTATTTTAGTTTTCAAGTTGGTCCCTTATGTTTTAAAAGTTTCAAGTTGGTCCCTTACGTTTTTAATGTTTCAAGTTGGTCCAAAATGTTGCTCACGTTGGAATAAGTTAATCCCTTTCACAACATGATATTGAGTTTAATAAAACCAAAAATAATTTAAAAATGTTTTAAACTGATTTTCTAAATAAGTTAAGGTTCTATCACCCATATTGTCAACCCAAATCTTTAAATGTTAAGTGACGGAAGAGACTAACTTATTCCAACGTGAGTAACGTTTTGGACCAACTTGAAACTTTTAAAACGTAAGTGACCAACTTGAAACTTTTAAAACATAAGGGACCAACTTGAAAACTAAAATAAACATAAGGGATCAAACATGCAATTAAGCCTTAAAGATAAAATGCAATTAATGGAACATTGGAATGAAGTTTGTAACTAAAATATAGAGAATAGCTCAATTCTTATTGTTCTTGTAAATACACTAGTAATTGTACTTCTTCTTTCCTATATATAAACATGCTGATGCAAATCACAAGTAATCGATGCCTAACTCATCATTACAAAACCGGCTTTTACGGTGAGGAGTGCCTCCTCTTTATAAACTCTTCTCAAGAATCCTATCTATCCGATGCGGGACTAAATCCCACCTGAGTGTTGGCTGCTAACACACCCCCTCACGCTTCAGCCCGGCCCAATGGGCCTGAAGCGTGGAGATGCAGGAAGCCAACAATGGATCCGATAGGCTCTGATACCATGTAACGAATATGTAACGAATATCGAGGCCTAACTCATCATTACAAAACAGGCTTTTACGGTGAGGAGTGCCTCCTCTTTATAAACTCTTCTCAAGAATCCTATCTATCCGATGTGGGACTAAATCCCACCCGAGTGTTGGCTGCTAACACACCCCCTCACGCTTCAGCCCGACCCAATGGGCCTGAAGCGTGGAGATGCAGGAAGCCCAACGATGGACCCGATAGGCTCTGATACCATGTAACGAATATCGAGGCCTAACTCATCATTACAAAACTGGCTTTTACGGTGAGGAGTGCCTCCTCTTTATAAACTCTTCTCAAGAATCCTATCTATCCGATGTGGGACTAAATCCCACCCGAGTGTTGGCTGCTAACACACAGCTCATTTTAGTTACTGCAATTTTGAAGACATACAAAAATATAAAAAATGGACTTGAAGTAAATATAAACTGAACTCACTAGAATTTGATATTCTCGGCCCAGACTGATTTGCACTTGAAATCAGAGGAAACTGGTCTTCACTTTGACTTGAAGTCTCCTCAAATACTTCAGTTTCATCGACAACCAAGGAATCACCTTTATCTTTAGCCAAATGAACAAAATCTGGAGGAGTTGGTGGGTAGGGAGCTTTAAGCCTGGGAGAAAGGAACCCATTAAGGATTTCATTGAAAAATCCATCACCACCCTGGAACCACCTCAATTAGAAGAATACAATAACTCAAAGAAACTTAAAATATCACTTAAAACTTGAAAGCAACAAGGAAACTTAAAAATCATGGTTTAAAACTTCAATAACATGAAGCCTCGTCATAAACATATCGAAAAAATTAGACTTATAATACGAATATGCATATAATATGATTCTATTAAACAGGACTTGTATGATAAAAGCAAACAATTAGGATAGTCATCCTTGTGAAATTAAACTGCATAAGATTTAAAATATGAGAAGGAATTGAAAAGAAAGGTATGTAATGAAATCCACTACATTAGGAGGAATTGTGATGAGAATGTGTGAGGGAATGAGGGCAGGAAATTATGCAGTCAGATAGTGGATTGCAAGCATAAATTGGGATAACATGAGAGAGAAAAATGCCTCCTAAATTTCCCAAGATATTCTATACAGTATTTTGTTTTTAATCCATAAAGTGGGGGGGAAAAGCATCTACTTTCAACGATTTCTGTATAAACATATCACTATTTGTTATATCACACTGACTGATATCAAAAGAAATATTTCAATATATAGTACAATGTAAAAGAATAGAGTTAAGTTCTTACAACAGCTATAGCACCATCATATGAGTTAAGCTCCTTATTGGTTATAGCTGACATCATATCAAATGCTTGTCCTGCTCTCTCTGTCACAATCACCTGGTGAAGAAAAGAAAAATCGATTACTTGGATCCCGTCGACAATCTTATTTGATTATCAGTTACAACTTAATATATCATAAAGCTGATATTCTCTGGTTCTAGATTTGAAATAACGGGGGAGCAAAAACTTTAGCATTGATGTGAAAATGAAAAGATTTATGTACACAAATACTAGCAGAGCCGAAAGTAGGTCACTAACTAAGCAAAACCAAGTTAAATACTACTCCATCTGTTCCTATTTAGTTATTGTTTTAAGATTATTTACACACACCAAGACAGTCAATAAATTTTGTAACTTTTGATGGAATTATTTGTTTTTTCTATAATACCCTTGACTATTTATGATCTCATTCCATTTATTTAACTATCTAAAGTAAATAATTAAGGTTATTTTGGGCATAACAATAGTTAATATTGTATTAAACTTTGAAAACGGCAAATAAATAGGAATAAAATTCTTCTGTAAAAGAGCCAACTAAGAAGGAACGGATGCAGTAAATCAGTTCAAGCTAATTCAATAAAAATTTATCAATTTTAAGCAAACCCTCAAGCATAAGATTATATATCAATCTCTTTGTGCTTAAGCAGAGATCAATAAAGCTCATTTGCAAAAACAAATGCATGTGTTATAAGCACGAAAACAACATACAGCTTGTGTAAAAATAGTTTGACTTTATTTTGTCTTTTGTATTAGAAATAGCTTATACAAAAGTACTTATATGATAAGTACATGTGCTATAAGCGCTTAATTGAACTGTTAATCCAAAGATGTAAATATATTACAAGTTTATCAATAGCTATTCATTCAGGAAATCACTAGAGATGCTAAAGTTTCACCTTCGTTTCTACTTTGGCGCGTGAGAATATAGGAGCCACAGCTTCCCAGTTTCTACAGCCATTACCTTTTCCACTTTTTGGATGAACAAAAACCTAGTGAATCAGAAATAATATCTGGGAAAATTCATTTTAATTAATCAATGAAAATAAAAAAGAAAAATTATAAAGCAAGTGTTTGATCAGTATCGGAGCATACCAGCAGGCTCCTTGGTCTTCCAACTTCAAGTTTTAAAGATGAATTAAGTTGATTTACCCACATCTGACATGTTTGCAAATTTGTATGCCCAAAAGTATATTCAGCCAGGATCCACTGTGAAGGTTGATTCTTACTCTTTATAAAACCGTGCACAGTAAAGTGGAACATCTACATAATTGTAAGACAAAAAAAAAACTATGAAACATGATAAACGTATAAAGAACATAACAGCATACCCAAGAACAAGAACAAACCTTTATATCATGACTCGAAAGTGTACGTTCAGTGCTACGAGGAAGATTTGATTTGTGAATCGAACTGTTATCAATCAACTCAACAGCATATATGTCCGAAAGTTTGATCTCAGAAGCAACCTTGGAAACGTATTTAATGCCTAAACAAGTTGAAACATCCTGTTCCATTAAATATTTAGAAAATTAAGAAGAAGAAAAATTAGGAAGTAAATTAATGAAGTTAATCGTTTAATTAGAATTTTGGAAGAAGCAATATGTAAGGAAAAGTTAGTAATAACTAATTCATGAGAAATTTGTGGTGCTAGCTAGTGGAAAGGTGACATAGGCATTCCCTTCTGTAACTAAAATCACCATATTTCATCCATGGATGCATTTTATAAAAACACAAACAGGATTATTTTGATCATAAAGTATAAAATTGCAACTACATCAAATGCAGTCGCAGGCCTACTCACAAGGAAAAACGATAATCAATTCATGCACACCTTACATAATTTGAACTTGGGTTCAAATCAATCATCCACAAGCAACAATGATCATGTGAAACATACAACAAACTTTGCTTTAAACAGAAAACATAAGCAAAGTTCGAGACTAAATCCTTTACCCCTGAGTATAATAAGTTTAAACAAACAAACACAAAGAGCTACTCAAAGCAAAATCATTCTCAATCATGATGAGAACTAGATACCACCAATGATAGAATGGCCTTTAATTCCAGTCATAAAATTAAAATGACAACATGTGAACCATCATAGGCCCTTAGACCTACAAACTCCACCCGAATATTTGCCCCCCGTCAAAGAATGAGAGGCTGTTTATAGATCGATTTATTCGAATTTATTTTCTTCCATAGGGAAACTTAAGAAAACAACTTATCCGTGACTTGTTTTCCTTATGTTCATAATCTCTATAGGATAGTTTATGAAAACAGCTTATAGCTCATACGAAAACAATTTGACTTTATGATATATAAGCACTTATGATAAGTGTTATGCATATGCTATAGGAGCTTAATTAAGTTGTTTATCCAAACAAGGCCTGAATCAAAAAACATATCAATCCATCAAAGTATAGTTGAATGCTTAAACAAAGGGTGCCAATTGCCAAACCAAACCAACATATTCCAAGACAATATCCATATACAATTTCACAATCTAAGCCAGAAAATTTCACAAACATATTAAAAGCAATAAAAAAAGAAAGACATACATTTTCCAAAGGCTCCACCGATTTCCAAGACAACCCATCTGAATTTAAGCTAAGAATGACCTCTCCAACATGATCCAACAAAAGGGTTGAGTTAAAAATGGATGCTTTACGATCCAAAGATGTACCTGGGAGAGATTTGTCTCTCTCTCCTCCCAAGTCACCATCGTTTCCCTCTCTCTCCATTAACAAATGAAGAGTCAAGGAAACGAGATTATATTCAAAGACAAGATTTTCAATAATTTCAGCAAAGATTGAAAGTTGCAACAATCAGGAAAAAGTTTTCAAAGGTTTTTTTTTTCTTCTTTCTTTCTATGAGTTGATTGAGGTTGAGGTTTTTCTAGCAGACACCAACGTTTTGTTTTTGTTATCATAAGATAAAATGTTTTTTTAGGCGGCTTCTATCTAAACAACTTGTGGGTGAAAGAATTGACTAGATTTAGCACGAGACAATGGTCCACATAAGTTTGACATCAAAATTGAAGGGAATTGTTAAACAATATACTTCAATGGATGTCTCATTTTGATTTAGTAAGATTTTGAGCAAAATAATTAGTCTTGATTAATAATCTCGATAATAAAATAAGACTGGTGATGTTTTAATGTCTATTTCGTTGAATTTCTTATTTAATTTGGTATTCAGTTGAATGATCGACTAATCTGAAAAGTTCAATCTCATCGTTCATTTGTGGGAGGACTCATTTAAAGTTGAAGCATAGCTTTGTATAAACTTAACCAACCAAAAGTAGCGGAACAGAAATCGAACATGAGATTTTGAGAGAAACATACCTCAATGTCATGGGCCAACATCACTTCACCAACCTAATGGGTTTTGTCAATGTCAATATTGATAGGTTGAGCATTTACATTTAAGTTTGAATTGAGACATCCAGCGAGTTTCATGTGGTGTAAATGGTAGAACAAATCTCATTTTATACACACAAGAGCGGGTATAAAATGGTGGGACTTGTAATTTCATTCAATGGGAGAATAAATATTGAAAAGATAGTGTAAAATGGAGTATTTTTATACTACTATTTTTTTGTCAAAAAAATAATTTATATTTTCATATTCAGGGTCAAAAGAGTTTCTTGAATTATTAGGATTTGATGAAGATGGACAATCAAAAGATACTCTAATTGTTAGAATCAATGAAAACCAAGTTTTTGAAGAGGAACAATTCAAACAATTAAAATGATTTCGACATAAATACACAATCAAAAGATACTTAAATACTCGAAGGCATTTAGATGAGATGACATGAGTCTCTTCTGGTTAAACCAAGGTCCTGGGTTCGAATCCAGCTTTGGGCATACATCAGCGTTAAAACTCTTAGGTAGAGTTTACGCAGTTGCGCACGCGGAGGATACATGGTTTACACACAAAAAAAAAATACTCAAATAATAATAGCGTGTTGTAATTATTAATTACTTTTTGATTGGTTACTCTCGTAAGAAAGATTTTATTGTCTAACGTTTCTTTCCAGGATAATGTGGAAGATACATGAACTTTGGATCTTAATTTCAATGGTATGTATTCAATAAAAAAGCTTATGAGTTGATATTTAATTTTGTAGAAATAACATATTTTCCTTTATATAAGGTCATTTGGAACAGTTTGGTTTCTCTTTGCTTAGAGATTACTACTTAACCGTATTTCCACCAACGATAATATACTATGAAAAGAGATGCAAAACTTTGCAACGATTTCTTGTGTGGTTGAGTGTAATCTTAATGAAACAACTATTCATTTGTTCTTATATAATTCAATTTTTGGAAAATTATGAGTGAATGTTTTATCTTGGTTAAAATTTAGGTCCGTAATGACAAAAATGGATTTTGTCATGGAGTTTAATTCATATGTTTGATTTTTTAAAGAAAGTGAATGAACGTTTTCATGCGATTTGGTTAATATCAATTTGATAAATTTGGAATTATTGTAACTATGTCATGTTTTGCAATCAGATTGCTTAACCCCTACACCTTTGGACATGGTAAAACTATTGGTATGATCATAGATAAAGTCCAAACAAAATATTTTCATATGATTTTCATCGATGGAGTACTTGACTATTCATATGTTTGAAAGTGATTTTATCTGCATTTTGATTTTCTATTGTTCTTCTTGCTTGGTTTGGAGACATCATTGTTAACTTTATATGTTTGATTCTATTGTCGTTGACTCATATATCAAAACTTACACCAATAAAATTTGATGCGTGGAGCAATGGTCACCGACAACCAATAACCAAAACAATTGCAACTAATAACAATAGATCTAACAATAGTGTAAAGCAAAACCACCATTGAACCATAAAACAACAAGACCAAAGAGCAGTAAAGAAAAGAAACACTACACCAATATTTGTTCACTTCGTGTGGCTTAAATTTAACCCAAGTCTTAAGGAGAGGAGTCTCTCCATATTCACTTTGAGAGAGTTCTTTAGAAATAGATACGAGAATTATAATAAAGGGTCTTATTAACAAGTGTCCTAAGGACATTGTTTAAGGAACCCACAAAAGGAAAATATGTCTTGAAAATATAAGTCAAACACTTGTTAAAGTCATACTCGTACAATTTTCAATGCAAAAGTTGCTACTTTTATGTGCTTAAACAATACCCTTGAGACACTTGTTAACATTTTCCTATGATAAATTAGCTTTCAACTACCTTTTCAATAATAAACCTCAAGTTTCACCATTTTCCCGAATTTCTTTCATTTGCCAAGAGTTTTGATGATTTCACTATACCGAACATGTTTATAATTGTTTATAGGCGCGTGCTAGCGTGCGCGAGCAATTTATATCTCGCAGGTGCGCAAGTTAAATAATGCTATCACAACCGTTGGATTGTGACGGTGTACGTGTTCTTTGTTACACCTGATTTTCCTCTAACAGGCCACTTCTGAGTTCTGACCCCACTCCAAACCGAGTCACCGCTTGTAGCTACCTTTTGTCCTTATTCTCAGCACACACACAGATACACAACCATCTCCGCATGATCTTTGTTCCTTCCAAATATATAGATGTTTCTAGATCTAAAAAGCCCCTTCACAATTTTTTTGTTTGTGTTTATTTTATTTTTCTTTGGTGTTTCCTTTTTATCAAATAGCAATTATGGGTGATTGTGGTTTGATTTGGTTCAGTTTTGAGGTTAAAAGTAATCCGAACGTAATATAAATAAGTATGTGGTTTGGTTTAATTTGATTGACTTTTACAATAAAATCCAAACCAAACCAATATGGTTTGGATTGGCTCGGTTGATGCAGATTTTTTAGACAATTTTTTTTTTGTTTCCAATGTTAAAATCAAATTAAAAAGTTAATACACAACAATTTTCAGCAATGTTTTAAATATCATCCAACATTACAATTTTATTTTCATCGAACAATGTTCTGAACTACGTAGACCAAATTAAAACGTGCACAAAAAGTAATCATATTTTGTAAAAAAATACACAAGACTAATTTTTTTTTATCATTCTCTACGAGTTCAAGTAGCATATAAATACATTTTATAGAAAAAGCAAAGAAGAAAATTAACAAGAGAAAAATATGTCATTTTATTAAAGTTTTCATTTAATTTCTATGAGTATTGGTCTAGGTGATATATTTTTATTTTTTTTATAAGGCCAGAGCAAAATGACATCAGACAAAGAGGCTTCTAACTAAATTGGTACCCTACTCTAATCTTTGTCAAATGCTCATAAATTTTATTTTTTAAAAAAATAATACATAAAAACTAGGGGGACATAAACCTAACCCAGTAAAACCACACAATAGTGTAAGTCGACCCTAAACAGGTGATTAAAAAATAAAAACAACACGCAAGTGTATCAACCTCTAATTAATCCTAAAACTAATTATAAGTATTTGATGCAGTGATTGAACCCTCAGTCAACATGTAGGTGGTTCATGCGGTGATTGATATATATTTAATTAGTGTTTTTCTTATATTACAGTTTGGTTTGGTTCAGTTGGTAAAATTAAAACCGTAAACCAAACCAAACAATGCGGTTGAGTAAAAAAATTAATTGAATACATCCGAATCATATACGGTTTTTTGCAGTTTCGATTTGAATTGATTCGGTTTGCGGTTTTTCTTTTGGATTGGTTCGGTTTTGAACACCCTTAATAGCAATGATAATGAATGACAACAATAGTTGAGTAGATTATCTACTAACATAACAATATATGAAAGTTGAAGTTTAGCAAAATTTTATAATCGTCCTCTTTAAAACTCATGATCTCTTTAATTTTATGTGCATAATGGTCATTTTGCAAAATTTAATTTAATTGTTTTAATATTTTTTAAATTAATTATGGATAATGGTCATCACAACTTTAACAAATTTCCACGGATAACTATGAAATTAATTAATTTTTAATTATTTTAATTTTATTTAAAATTAATCATGGATAATGGTCATCACAACTATAACAAATTTCCACGGATAACTATGAAATTAATTAATATGTTAAAAAAATTAAGGATAATGTCATCACAACTCTAACAATTTTTTACGAAAAACTATGGAATCAATTTATTTATTTTTTTAAAAATGACTTAAAAACAAATATTATGGAACTATTCACGGATATAACAAATTTTTGCGCATCTTTGTTTTCTAGGATGCAAAACTAATAAGTCCTTATGATACTTTTAAAACATTATTTGTTTTTTAATTAAAAACAAAAAGGTGTATCCAATTTTTTTCTAAAAAAAAAAAATACTAATTTGCATAAATTGATATAACAAATTTCCACCTATATTTATTTTTTGGATGCAAAATTAATAAGTTTTTGGAATAGTTTTAAATTTAAAACGTTATTTTGTTTTTTTAATCTACTATCAATATATAAAAAATTATTTATTACTGATTTAGTGGGCTTCATGGTCAATTTTCTATTAAATAATAATAAAAAATAATGTATTATAGCGGAAATAAAGAAAAAAATGTTTATGTTACTCTTTTATGTCATAAGTATAGGAAAATAGTTTATTCTAATATGTTTTAATCTCTTAATCTTACTAATTTGCATATAAAAAAATTAATAGAAACAATACATTAATTTCTTCAAAAAAGAAACGATACATTAATGTTAGTTTTTTTAAAATAATCATTAGTTTTTAAAATTCAAGCATATCAACTTTTTCATATCGGTATACATAAAATTTAATTTTGGAGATATAAGGGTAAAAATTATACCATGATTGCGGTGTAAATATTTAACGGTATTTTGGAGAAACAATACAGTGATGTTGATGTTTTGAAAATAGTCGTGAGTTTTCTAAATTTTATCATATCATTAAATAAAAAATTTCTTCTGCATATATAAGCTTATCAAATCATCAACGATTTTGATGCAAATATTTATCGGTGTTTTAAATATAAAATAAAAAGTTATTTAATAAAAACACTACATTGATGTTGATATTTTGAAAATGGTCGCGAGTTTTCAAAATTTTACCATATCAATTTTCTCATATATGTACATAAAAATTTATTTATACATATATAAACACATAAAATTTGCAACGGGTGCGGTGCAAACATTGAATTGTAATTTGCTTATAAAATAAAAAATTATTTAATAGAAAGACTTTATTAATGTTTATATTTTGACAATATTAACGAGATTCCACGATTTTATCATATCAATTTTCTCATATATTTAAATAAAAAAATTATGCAGATAAAATACATAAAATCTGCAACGGGTGCGGTGCAAACATTGAAGAGTGTTTTAAATATAAATAAAAAGTTATTTAATAGAAACATTACATTTTTTTTATAAGGCAAGAGTCCAATGCTATAAAAAGGGATATAAGACAGTCCAATAAAGTTGGAATGTCTTGCAGATTCCACTCTATATGAGGTGCTCATAAATATATTATTAATAAAAGGAAAAAATAAATACAAAAAAAAACTGGGGGACGTAAACCTAACCCAATAAATCCACACAAACTGTAGGCCAACCCAATTGGGTGATTAAAAAAACAAAAACAACAACGGTGAATCTAACACGAGTTCCCTCAAAGAAAGAAACATTACATTAATTTTGATGTTTTAAAAATAATCATGACTTCCCTAAAAAAAATCATGAGTTTTAAAAAAAATAAGTTTATTGACTTTCTCAAATATGTAAATAAAAATTTGTTTTCGTGTATATAAGAAAATAAAATGCACAACATACACGATTCAAATATTTAACATATTTTTCTATATATAAAAAAAATTGTTCAATAAAAATATTTATATTAATGCTGATAGTTTTCAATTAATATTTTTAAACATTTGACAATATATGTTTTTAATGATTGTCACAATATTAAGTGACGGTCTATTACTAGTTTTTTATAATTTGAGTTGAAGCATATGTTGGTACACTGGTTTCATTCATTCATACTATCATATTTATGAGAGTACTCGAGAAAGTAAGAATGGCAGGGGGAGAAGGAATTGAAAAAAAACATGAAACAAGAGAAAATATCTACATAAAAAACTACGAGAATGAATTATATATGGCACCATCAATATGTTGAAATTTGAAATTTAAGGTTCTTTTTAATTCAAATTGAAATTGAAGATATCATTTTTAAAGATCTAATGGTATATTATAGATGGTTCACCGGTGAGGGACTTAATTGCTCCCTCACCTTAGAATCCACCATCATATTCTGAATTTTTGTCATTATAATTTTTTTTATTCAAAGATAAAAGGAAAGGAATAGAAAGAAAACATGGGGAACAAAAAAAACTGTAAATGAATGCAATGGGGATGAAGAATTGAAGATGGCAGAGGTGGATGGTTTTTATGGCCGCTGGACATCTTGGAGAAAGAAAGAAGGATGGGGTTAGAAATGAGAGAGAATGGGAAAATTTGTGAATGAAATAAAGTAGAATTCAGTGTTGTCGGTGCACGTTAAAAATCATATAGTTTCACAATCTAATGGCTAGAATCTTTTTAATTCACTCACTCGCGGTGGGAGACCTATCATGCTCTCCCACCCTAGCCTGAGCCTTGTTTATAACTCTATAATCTAACTCTAAATGAAACTCAACTCATAACCTTTATTATATTTTAAATCTCCTACTCTCGCATCTTATGCGTTTACCATGTCATGAATCCCTACAACCCACTTTCATTCAACTTTATTTTCCCCTTCAACAAGTCACAATTTTTTTGTTGCCAGATTAACTAATTTATTTATTTAAAATAATAAAATTATTTTTCCTCTTCCACATGCCACTTCACTCACTTATTTTCATTTTCCATTAAAAAATAACAAAAAAAAAAATCATCAAAAACAAAACCAAAACCCTTTTCTTTTTCACTTCATTCATCTCTTCTTTCATTTCCTTCAAAACCCTAAAACCCTCTCTCTCTCTCTAAAATGGGAAGCAATCAAGCAGCAAACATCCTCTCAAACCTAGCACGCGTCGCATTCGGTCTCGGCGCCGCCGCAACCGCCGTCAACTCCTCTCTCTACACCGTCGACGGTGGCCAACGCGCCGTCCTCTTCGACAGATTCCGCGGCATCCTTTCCGAATCAGTCGGTGAAGGAACTCATTTCCTTATCCCATGGGTTCAAAAGCCTTACGTCTTCGATATCCGCACTCGTCCTCACACATTCTCATCCATCTCTGGTACCAAAGATCTTCAGATGGTGAATCTCACTCTTCGTGTTCTCTCTCGTCCTGATACCGAACGTCTTCCTACTATTGTTCAGAATCTCGGTCTTGAATATGACGAGAAGGTTCTTCCTTCCATCGGTAATACAACTTAACAAGTTAGGTTTAGTTATGATGTAGTCTCAAATTAAAAAATTCTTGTGTTTAGGGTCTGTTTGGCAACAACATATTTGAGCTTATAGCTTATTAGCCTATGTTTTATAAGTTCATTTGACTAAAAAGTCCTGTTTGATTTGTCACAAGCTTATAGTTTATTTCATACTAGCTTATAGTGTTGTTTGATAAGCTAATTCAAGTAGCTTATATGGATTAAAGCTTATGACTTCATTTTTTATGTCAGTTTTACCCTTTAGCCTTAATTAAAAAAATATTAATTCTACATATCTTTTTATGTCATTTCATATTTGTAAGCTAATTTTAGTAAACACTACGAATATATTGATCTAGCTTATCCACTCTTAGCTATAAGGTAGCTAACTAATAGCTTATAGTGGATAACTGCTAAACTAGCTTAGAGCGGATGACCTATAAGCTACTCCCTCCGTCATAGATTATAAGTCGTTTTGACCATGTCATGGGAAAGAGTAATTCAAAATAGTTTTGCAAAATTAAAGAATTGAAATAAGAAAAAATAATAAATAGGTAAGGATATAATAGAAAAAGTAACATTAATGCTTCATTGGTATTGTAAAGTGACTTATACTTTGGGACAATTTTTTTCTTTAGAGCGACTTATAATTTGGGATGGAGGGAGTAGTTGATATCAGATCAGCTAGTTGGTTGAATTTGTAATGTTTGGCTGTTGAAGAAGTAGTTTATAATTTTTCCAATTATGATTGCAGGGGTAAAATTGAGATAAAAAGTGATAAGTTGTAAGCTTTAAGCTATAACAATAAGAATCGCTATAAGCTTATAACAATAAGCTATAAGCTCGTGAGAAAATGACAGTTACCAAACGCCAAACAGGGTCTGTCTTTTTCAGTCATACCAGCTTATAAGCTATAAGCTGAAATATGTGTCATACCAAACAGATCCAAAATCACGCCATGCAACCCAACAAGCTAACATCAAGTGCTAAAAGCAATTGTTTTGTAATTTGTAGGGACTGAATCGGAAGAAAAAAAACAGAAACTTACAGGGACTAAAAAAAAAAATCATATTTAAACCTAGGATGATAAATCTTATATGTAGCTATTTAGAACAAGTAACTTGTCATTAATGTGTAACTAAATTTTACATCTCTAACAGGAAACGAGGTTTTGAAAGCTGTTGTTGCTCAGTTCAATGCGGATCAGCTTCTTACGGATAGGCCTCAGGTTTCGGCTCTTGTTAGGGATAGTCTTGTGAGAAGGGCCAAGGATTTCAATATTCTTCTTGATGATGTTGCTATTACTCATTTGTCTTATGGTGGTGAATTCTCTAGGTATATTTCTTTCTTTTTTGTTTCTTGGTGTATATTGAATTTGTTAATCAACTATATATGCTATGAGTCACAAACACTGACATGTAGATACTGATAATGATTAAAGAAATGGACGTAGTTATGGATTTGTTTGTTTAAGATTAAGGTCCTGTTTGTCATGAATTATAAATTGAAGTTCTTAATCAACTATACAGGCTATGAATCATGGAAGTGGTTATGGAAGTGCTATGTAGCACACCCTAATTAGCCAATATTATATAACATTGGTATTCCAATGGTACACAAGTGCTATCCTTATGGATATGTTTAATTGAAGTGATTATCAGACAAGCCTGTTTGTTGCAGCTTATTTTGTAAAAAAGTCATGATTGGAAGTTTTCATGAGATCGTTACAAATTCTTAAAAAAAATGACAATCTGAAAGTAATCTAAAAATTGCTTCAAATGCAATCTGAAAATAAGTTTACTTATTATTTTTGGAGATTTTTATCTGAACTAGAACTGATTTTTGTTTGTTTATAGTAATCATAATTTTAGTCTACTCACTTTCATATACAATCATTTGATTAAATTAGATAAAGCTTAAACAAACAAGATTAAAATCACAAAATGATTGACTAGTTGAGAAAACTAGTTTACTTGTGAATATGTAACAAACAGGCTCTGAATGTAACCTCATGTGTTGGTGTTGTGTTGGACACTAGACACACGTTAGTGTTGGTGATATATAGTATATGAGGGAATCTCCAATTTTGGTCCTTTGAATTGTATAGCTCCATGAAAATTAATATTTTTTATTTGTGTAATTGTAAGATGTTGGTTATTCTAGTCCATATATTTGAGTAGCAAATCAAGAGGTAGCAATCTGTGATTTAGATTACAAATATAAGGAGAAATTTGATATCCATGAGTAATCCTTAGGACTGATTTGATGTTAGGTATTTAATTTCAGGAAATAATTTGAAACGTTTTCTAACAAAACATAACATCTGGACTAAATCACTGGCACTTTATGATTTTCAAATGTTTGCCAATTTTTTAAATTTCAAGAACTAACTTATTGGTGCCTATTGTTTTAGGGACCAAGTTATTCACTCCTAACTTTGCTAACTCACTATACCAGCTAACTGTAACAAATTGAATAATTTACAAATAGACTCTTAACTGGAACCAACTTGCCGATATTTTTAATTCGAAGCACTGACTAACTTATTGGTGCCTGTTGTTTAGGGACCAAATTGAGCATTCACGCCTAACTGTGCTAACTCATTATACTAGTTAACTGTAGCAAACTGATTAATTTACAAATAGACTATTAACTTGTTAACTAGAACCAACTCACCAATATACTAAACTATGAGCATGACATTCCTGAAATGACATTTTCCTTCACTGATTCTCTGTATGACCAATATCAGGGCTGTTGAGCAGAAGCAGGTGGCACAGCAGGAAGCAGAGAGGTCTAAGTTTGTTGTGATGAAGGCAGAACAGGAGCGTCGTGCTGCGATCATCCGTGCTGAGGGAGAAAGTGATGCTGCAAAGCTGATTTCTGATGCTACTGCTGTTGCTGGTATGGGGTTGATTGAGCTTAGGAGGATTGAGGCTTCCAGGGAAATTGCCGCTACTTTGGCCAAGTCTCCTAATGTCTCTTACCTTCCTGGTGGAAAGAACTTGCTCATGGCTCTTAATCCTTCACGTTGATGAGGGTAATCACCTTATTTTGGTTCTTGCATTTTTGTGATTTTGATTTGATTTGCTTGCATTGGAGGTTGAGTATCTATTGTATGTCTTGCGTATTTTAATTTGATTTGCATGCCTTGGAAGTTGCATCAGTTAGTAGAAAATTCCTCGAAAAGTAATGTCCAAATGCCCAAACAACTTACTGCACTTCTGCCAATCTGCTACACTGCAATAAGAAATGACTAGTTGTTTGAGAACATGGGGAACGTGACATATATTGTGAAGTTAATGCACTGTGCACATTACCCTGTTTTATCTTATGGGAAATGCTAACCAATGCCCTCAGGCCAATGGTTAAGAAAGCAAATATAGTAATCTCACGGTACATGTTGATTATGAAATATTGACGCATGGACAAACTTTTTTCATTCAACTGTACTAAGTTGTTTTAGTTATACGTTAAGTGATAAACATCCTTGTGTTTGCCATCTGGCCTGCCAAATTTTTTTAAAGCCTAAGCCTGGCCTTCTGAAAGCCTGATACGAACTGCTAGCCTGTTTAAAAGCCTATTTCTTATGAACATTTTTAAATAAACAATGTGATCTAAGTTTAAATAGACTAGCGAATTAATAGCTCAATTAGATTCAACTTTCTTTTGATAATCAACATGAGGTTTTAGGGAATTTGACCATATATTGTATTATATTTCAGTTGTAGCTTTTCTAGCTTATAATAATACATTTGTATATACAAAAAAATTAATGTATACTGATAAGCTTAAATTACTAAAAAAGTTAACAAACTTTTAGTTTAATTCAAAGTACAAAATATAATATAATAATAAGTAATATTATTCATATTACTTAAATAGGCCAGCTTAAGAGGCTTTTTGAATGACCTGTGGCCTGGCCTTTTAAGCTAAATAGACTTAAAAAAAAGCCTAGGTCTTCTTTATTTAAGAAAAAAGTCTGGCCTGGCCTGTCGAAGGCTAGGCCGTAGGCCCCTGTAGGCCGGCCTGGCCTATTCCCATCCCTACACTTCTACCTTACCAGAATAACGGTTTGTTCGGTTGTTGTTTCAAGATTATGATGTACATGTTGCTTTAGCGCATCATCAGCATGATATATGTTTAGACCTGTTAAAGTCATCTAATGTTCGGTACTTTGAGCTGAATATATTTAACTATGTCTATGGCTAACCCCCTAATAATTTCCTACTTCATTTCAGGAATCAATGATAGTGTTATGGCATGCTTGGATGGGATCACTATCTTGAGGCTCTTGTTTGTTAAACATACCTTTATTTTTTTCTTACTTTGTAGATCCTATCTCATTCAAGCAGTTTCATATTAATTCTAAAAACAAATGTTAGAAATGAATTTGGGATAATTGCAGAATAACTAAATGCAAATTATTGCGAACGGTGAGCGACGAAATTGAATGCTTTCTTTGGTTGTTTCAGCATGACATGTCCTTTATCAACAATTTAGCCATGAGGTTACGTTTGTGTTTGTTTCTACTCCCTCTGTCCTAAATTATAAGAAGAAAAAAAAATCACACTTATTAAGAAAACTAAAACATAAGAATTTGGAGTATAGTTTTTTGTGTTTTCTTTGGAAAAAGTTCATAGGAAGATGTAAAAATAATTTTCATTGGCTATTGTTTATGGAAAAAATGAAAGAGAGAGAAAATTGAATGTAATTTGCATTTAATTTTATAAGAATAAACAAAAGTTTTTCTTAGAAAAGAGATTTTTTAAAAAACAAGATTAAATAGAATAAAAGTTTCTTTTTTTTTAGTTTTTATTTTGTTTATATTATGGGACGGAGGGAGTACCATTTTAGGGATAGAGATTGACTTTTTACATGATCAAAATTTTGGCTTGGTGGTTGGATTGGGGACTAAAGGAGTGATAAGGTCGAATGTTTGATCCCCAACCCAACATAAAAATCATCAATACTGATATTTTTCCTTCTAAGTTTTGTTTAGAGTAGTGTTATTTGAAGTTGTATGACAACTTTTGTGATGACCATAAATTTATAAAGAAAATGAGTTATTGGCACAAAAACCAAAACAATAAATAGAAAAAATAAAAACATAATGTGAGTATGAAAGAGAAAAGTGTCAAAAAAATTGTTGTAGAATGTCATTTCTTTTTTTATTTCACTGCCATTTTTACTTAATCATCAAAGTTTGATGAATATGGCAAATTAGTTCATCCTTGTCAAATTGATGTTATATATCTTTTTTTATGAAAAATTGATTTTATTGACAAATTTACATTTGGAAGTGTGTTTCTCTTTAAGATTTCAAGTTTGGTTTTTTAAAAAAAAAAAAAAAATTAATTTAATGGTGTGATTGAAAAATTTTGTGTACAATTTGTTTTATGACATTTGTATGTAAGAGGAATCTCAATTCACTTTAAAGTTCAAAGTGGAGAAAAATGCATCTCAACAACTTTGTTTTTGGTTACCTCTCGACAACTTTTGATAGGGCGCAACAATTATAATAGCATGAATTTAATTTGTACATGTTGATTGTACTTAAAGAATTTAATTAATATACTGTGTACAATTAGTTTACGCATTCATCATGTATTGTCACGACAACTAATGAATATGAAAATCTATGAGTTGTCATATTTATTAATTGACGTGACAAACATCATTGAATACTTGTGTAAGATAATCTCATACACTACCATAGTATATTAATTAAACTATTGTACTTGATCATGTCACTTTTTAAAGTTAGTTTGTAAAATATTTTTATAAATATATGATCTGGAATGAACCTTGGTTAGCGATCTGGAAGATGTTCTACGGTTGGGGTTGATTGTCCTTTATGAAGGGGACGATGTACTTACAAACACGATGACGATCAAGTCAACGATTCATTTGGAGGTGCGAGGTTTTAGGGTTTAGACAATGTGTATCTTGACCTAACTAACGAGTTAACATTTACAAGAGGATGATTATGGTTTTTTGGGTATTATTTCCAATATCATTTTAACACTATATTATGTTTTAAAAGCCGAATCAAAGATGAAACCGATTTTGATTGAACTACTCAAATAACCAATTACATATGGATTTGAATTTTTCAAAATGACTAAAGTGTAAAGTAAGAAAATCAAATGTTCTTGTTTAACAAGCTCATGATTTGTTTCCACAAAAAAAAAAATTCATGATCGGTTATGATGTACTTATAATATTTGCATTTGATTTGTTAATCAATGACTCATATTACTCCAATTTTGTGGCGACCAAAAATATATTTCACCATATATTAATTAAATAAAAGATAAAAACAATCAATATATTATTAATTACAAATTAAAAAAACACTTTCGAATATGTTAGATAAAATCACACACAATTGATTTTTCCTTATTCTCAAGAATCAAACATGACACTTAAAGTCATGTATTTCAATCACAAACATCACCATCAACTACATACAAGGATCACCAATATATCTTACAAAGAACACATCTCTCCCTCATTCTTCATTCTTCGTATATTAAATATGACTCAAATCATCTATTTCAATCACAAACATCATGTCACCAAATACGGGTTTAGATCCTCTCCAGTCACATGAGAGTCCAGTGAAATCATGTCCATTAAAAATTAATGCATATGAAAATTTTAAATGTTGATAAATGTTGAATATAAGATAGAGAATATAATTAATGGTGCAGATTGTATCACTGCAGAAAACATGAGAGATTTCCAATGGAGGAAATCCATTCCCCACCAAATACATGCACGAATTACCAATGCATTTATTTTTTAGGGAATGAAATACCAATGGTTATCTCACTCAGTCTTCATATGTTAAATCTATCTATTTGAGTCATGTCTATCATATGACAATTAATATTATATATCTCAAAATACAAAGCAATTGTAAATTCTAACTTTATTACATTTATGTATAGCTGAGAGATGAGCACTATGTGCCGTCTATGAGCTTTTTTTAAAATTATATTTCGTTGTATTTATATATATTTTTTGAAATAATATTTTATGTTGTATTTAAATTGAAATTTGAAAATATATCAGATAGTTATGAGAAAAAAAAACTATTTTTCAATACAATCAATAATGCTTCCTCTAAAAAAAATACATTCAATAACACAATGACTATTTTTTTAGAGATTTTATCTATACTTCTATACTATATATATAAAGAAAATAACATGTTTTACTTTATTTGGGTTGACCTTTTCTCTTTCCAAAAATACCCTCAACTTTCAATACAAATAACACATATAAAAAATAGAAAAGATTAAATTCAAATATTAAAATAAAAGTGTAAGAAACACGATAGAATATATATTTGTCCAATTTTTTTCCTTTATCATTTAAAAAGTGTAACAAACTAAATGAGTATATCTATACTTACTTTTTCATTATTTCAATTATACCCTTAAACAATATTTTCTATAATAAAAATTGTTGTCAGTGTCATTAAAAAAATAAGAATTTAAATTATATATTTATTTTTGTTTTATTGTTGATGTCATTGAAATAGATAATCATGGTTAGTTTAGTTTGTTACAAATTAAAAGCAACAAACATTTATATTTTTAGTTTTAATCAAAATCAAAATTTTATAAAATAAAAAAAAAAACCGTTCATAATTTTCAAACGTTAACACAATAAAAAAAGCGGAAAGACGGACACGTGAGTGTCTGTCTTTTCGCTAATATATATAAAAAAGAATATATTTTGTGTTTGTTTATCATAATAAAAATCACTTTTTTAAAATAATTTAGCTTTTTTTAGATACAATTATATAAAATGATTTTTTTTTTTATACAAAACTACATCCATCTTTTGATACTTATTTTCTATCTTCTATTAAAAAAAAACCTATTTTTATACAAGTTAAAAAATAAAACCTATTTTTATACAAGTTACTCTTAATAACTTCTTATTTGAAGTTGTTATGTTTTCTTTTTTTAGATTATGATTTTTTAAAATTGTAACAAACGGATGCAATATTCTTAAAAGTGATTTTTTTTCCTGTAAAGAAGCTACAACGACCTCTAATTAAATATTTGATCTCTCGTTTTCTTTTCCATTATTTCTTTTGTATGTTCTTCATTTTTTACAAATGCATAAAATACTTTTTTATTAAAACATAAAACAGAGTGGAAAAGCATCACATGAAAACTTTGACACCCCAACTATGTTAGCACCCCAAAATTACCAAATATCATCTGTAACGCCCTACAAAATTTATAAAAATAAAAACAATCAATAGAATAACAAACTACTTCCTTGTTAAAATCCTTTCAATGAAATCTTGTGGAATGAAACCATGGTAAAGAAAAAAGAGTGTAGTGCAAATCAACAAAACAACAAATCTCATGACCAACAAAATCTAATTGACCGAGCCTATTCCTAGTATAGAGCGAGGTTGTTTAACATTGCTTTTAAGATAAGAGAGCGTGGAGCTCCACTCTTGAGATAATAGGAAGTAGGGAGAAAAGTAGATAAAACGGGGCACAAGGTTTTACATGACAAAACTGTTGTGATGGAAAAATTTCAGAGTATCGATATCTAAATTCATTAAATACAACATTATTTGAGATGAATAATTTCTTGAATCTATGCATTTATAGCCTTAATGAGAAGTTGATTATCCTAAGACAAATTAATTGTACGGAAAATCTATTTGTGTGAATTATGGGGTCTCAAAAAGGGAAAGCAAGCATGTTCAAAACCTTTTAGAAACTTAACTAGAAAAGAAAACTGTAGCTTGAGAAGAAAAAAATGGGATTTGTTCTCTAAGACAAGAGATAATAGCCTATTTATGAGATACATAGCAGTGAGAAGAACATATCCCATAGTTTTGAAGGCATTTTTTATACAATGGCGATGCTTTCTTTATACTGAACCATTCTGATGGTGTGTATGAGCAAATATAGATTTGTAGTTGATTCTTAATTCACTGTGATATGTGATAGTGAAGCAAAGAAATTTACCACCACCATCAGTTTGCACAACTCAAGCACCATTTCAATGAGACTACGATGAGGAACATGATCTCCAATAGATGCGAGAGATTATGAAATCACACGAATTTGAGAGATGGATTCTGCAATTGTGCGAGAAGCTTTTCGATGATATATTTGAGCTCACAATGAATGTGAAAACAATAGCTGTGTATTTCGTCCCAAACTTGCCATGGACAGCGAAGAACAAAAATAGACAATAAGGTTGACGAAATCTAGACAAAATCTATTTAATTCGTTGTACCCAAGACATTGAATATTAAAACATTAAATAATGATTAAAGAATTGAGTTAAATACGTTTTTTTTCCCTATAAATATATCAATTTTTCATTTATCTCTTTAAATTTATTTTTTTATTTGTAGTTGTCAAAACTTTTTCATATTTACTTTGTCTCTCAGTAAACTCATATGTAGAATTCATATTTTTGAATAAAATTTGAAAATAAATTTATAATATTATAAGAATCTTTCAAAAAAATTAGAACTTTTTAACAACACATAAATTAAACATTAATTTTTATATTTTTTGCGGTTAAAATTTTATCTTTAATCCATGTTTTTGTTAAAAAAATCTATTTTGTTGGAAGAGAATTTTACAATATTCTACACATTTCTTCACAATTTTATAAAAAATACAAAAACTACACATAAGTCGATTTGAAAATAAGAAATAAGAATAAAAAATGGTGATCGAAGATTTTAGAGATTTAAAGTCGAAGGAAAATCAAACATCTCCGATCGTTCATAAAAACCAAAAACATGATAATCAAAGATGAGACTGTTGTTGATTGAGCTACTCATATTCCACCTCTCTTCACTCTCTCTGTTACACACTATGTTTCTATTTTCGTTTTTCTACCGAGAAACTCATAGGAAAAAAAAATTAATCATTTTTATTGTTTCAATACTCAAATTCAACAACTTTTGGACCAAAATCTTAATTGGGTTTTCTATTTTTTTGGTGGAAGTTTAAAGTTTGGGTTTTGTTTTGCTTGTGTTTGATGATAACAAGGTGGTGGGGCATGGAAGTGTGGAACTGGAGCAATATCCATTGGTTGTGAGCACATATGGCTGTTTATTGAAGCTGTAAGAGCTACATGGAGAGCTGTTGATGGTGGCTCTACTGCTGTTGATGCCGTTGTTGAAGGTTGCTCCCCTTGTGAGGAACTTAGGTGTGATGGAACAGGTAGTGGTGAACTTAAATCTTTCGACTTTTCAATATTTTGTTTGTTTCCAAACTCGGTATCCAGCCCAAGAACTAACTAATCTGAGAGGTCCAGTCCTGTCGTCCATTTGCACGGCACCATTTAAAGCTAGAGCTATAGCAAATCTCTACGCACCGGTGGGAATTGGACCTTGATACTTTGAAGGAGTACCTCCAAGGTGGCCAACCCAAGTGGATTACTCCACAAGTGAATATTTAATGGTATTACTTCCTTTTGAACTTAATTAAGCACTTCTTCAATAAGTGCTTGTCTTATTCAATAAATGCATATCGTATAAGTTCTTGTGTATAATTAAGCAGTTTTTATAAGCTATTGCTGTATTGCAGCGGACTTATGAAAATAAGTGAAAATACCTTATGGACATATCGTAAGTTATTTTCATAATAAGGTTTTCTAAATAGTAAATTACACTAGCGTTTATGTTATGACTTATAAAGTTTAGAGTTCAGAGTTTAAATTGTCTTATTTCTTTTTTGAGTTGACTAATCATACTGATAGGGTAAAGTCAAATTGTAAACGATCCTAGAGAGTTTGTGGAAATAAGCTGAAAACAGCTTATGAAAATGTCATAAATAAGATTTTCTTTAAGCTCTCTCAGACAGTCTTACTAGTGCTTATCAGTAGATATGTTCAGATAAGTCAATCCAAACAGACCCTAGTATTTATGCATAAACTTTACCTATAAGTTACGAGTAACTCATATAAGAGTAAATTGAAGACAACTTATGGGCATATTATTAGCTATTTTCATAATTTTTCCAACCACTTAACACAAGTGTTTATGTTATAAGGTAAGACCAAATGAGCTTCTTGAAATGCCTTAATCATGTAGAACGAACAATAACACACTTTAAGAATTAGTATTATGATTTGGTTAATTAGAAAATGGAAAGTAATATAATCTCTCCTTAATGTGCTTTTGAAATTTTTGATCATTGATTTTGATTAGTAGTGTTTTATTCTTGCCGAGTGCTTGATTTGATTGGAATAATACTAACCATGTGTTCACAAAATACTATCTACAAGACTTTATAGAAGCTTGTCATTTTCATATGCTTCAGTATTAGAGGCAATTATGGATAGAGATCAACAAATTGGTTTTTGATAGAGAACCAAGATGTCCACGTAACTTGTTAAGCACTTGAAAAAGATTGCCTCTCATGAAGAATTTCGGTGTGACCAGGGTCAGTTCTGAGAATTTCGGTGTCAAAACTAAAATAATGATCTCTCTTAATCATATTATTAGAATTTTTCATCCGTGCATAATCATGGAGTTTGAAAAAAACATGGGTACCAAAGTGATTACAAAAAAATTAAGCTACAATTAAAAAAAAAGAATAAGTAAAGTTAAATTCATTGATGTTTTTTTTTTAGAAATAAAATTCATTGTTTTTTTTAGGAAAAACAAAATTCATTGTTGTTAATAGCATTAATAAGACTACATGTACGATCAACCAAAATAAAGATTTTTTTTGAACAAGTCAAAATGAGATTTATATTAACAAACAAATAGTTTTGCTCCTTAGCATAAAAAGTGTGAAAAGAACCAAAACAAAGTTACATCAAATAGTCCTGAAAAGTAATGTTATAAATGAAAAATAAACATTAGTCAATCCCCAAACATGCAAGGGGATTCTGCCACCACATATGATAACCAAAAGGAAAGCACACATTTTTTGCTTTCAACCACCGAAGAGAAAACATCTTCACCTTTTCCAATAATTGCACGGTCGTATTGGCTTTGTTAGTAAAAAGTCTATGGTTCCTTTCAGTTCAAAGAACCCAAATACAACAAAGCCAAACCAAATGTAAGAATGACCGCCTAGGAGCATATGCACCTGAAGAGTGAACAAACTGGTAAAAATGATCTGTAACCTGTTGGGGATCCACAGAATCCACACCAATCCAAAACTTAATAAGATTCCAAAGGTCGCCGAAAATAGTACAATGAATTATTAAATGATCTATAGTTTCCTGTTGACCACATCCTGAAACACATAATTGATTGTCATTAGTAATAACACCGTGCCACATCGAATTATCCTTTGTCGGTCATCTATTGCAAAAGAGACGCCATGTGCAAATAGACACTTTCAAAGGAACACTTTTATGTCAGGGTGCATCCGAAGCGACATCGTGAATGTGTATCTCCTGCCTCATAAGCAGTTGATATACTCCACGAACTGTGTAGCCAATACCAGTGTCCGGTCGCCAGATCCAGACATCTGCCTCAGATTCCTGCAAGGTAATGTTAGAAAGCAAGTTCCTAATCTCCACCACTAGATCCTCCTCTCATGCTAACAATCTACGCCTCCACCTCCAAGCCCTCCCATCTTCACCCGAACCTAAGGCGTGCATCGCGCCTATCGTCAGGTCTTTGTGAATCAATAAGTCATACAACCTCCTAAATCTCTCCATAAACATGACCACCCCCATCCAACAGTTGGACCAAAAATAAGTATTAAAACCATTACCAAGATGTTTTGAAATACTTTCTTCAAACCAACTGCCACCCTCAACACCTATCCCTCTCAAATTCTTAACCAAAATAAAGATACCACGTATCATACAAATCAATCTAAGAAACATCAAAACAAACAACATATGATAACATCACCAACATTTTTTTCTCAAAACTAACAAAGTTCCAATCCTAATAAGTTACTAATTTATTTTTGGTTAATATGAAATGATCTGAACATTAAACAACTTGTTGATAATTAAATAAATTTGGTTTTAGAAGGGATGAAACTCAGAAGTTCGCAATTTTGTAAGGACCAAGAGTAGATTTCACTCTCTATTAATTAAACAAAAGATAAAAACAAAATTAATATACCACTAATTTTAAATTAAAAAAACCAATTTTAAAAATATTAGATAAATCACACACAATTGATTTTCTCTCATTTTTAAGAATTAAACACGGTTCTTGAATTCATGTATTTTAATCACAAACGACACCATCAACTAAATCCAAGATTCATAATATATCTTATGAAGAACACATATCTCCCTCATCCGTGTATAGTCATGGAGTTTGAACAAAAAACATGGGGTACCAAAGTGATTACAAAGAATTTAAACTACATATTAAAAAAAAAAGAATAAGTAAAGGAAAATTCATTTATATTAATAGCATTAACAGGACTACATGTACAGTTAGCCAAATTAAAAATAACGCATATCATATAAATAAATCTAAGAAACATCAAAACAAACAACATACGGTAACATCACCAACAATTTTTCTCCAAAACTAACAAAGTTCCAATTCCAATAAATAACTCTTTTTTCTTTGGTTGATATGAATGATCTAGAAATTAAACAACTTGTTGATAATTAAATAAAGGGTCCTGCTATCCAGTACCCCGGGGCACTGGTTAAGCATACCATAAAAGGGAATTATTACCATAAAAGGAAACTGTTTTTGACTTTATTATAAATTAATTACACAATTTCAATGCATTAACTACTATATAATTTCCTTTTTCATATCCTTAACCAGTGCCCCGGGGGCATTGGTTAACATTTCCCTTAAATAAATTTGGTTCTACAAGGGATTAAACTTAGAAGGTCACAATTTAGCAAGGACCAAAAGTATATTTCACTCTCTATTCATTAAACAAAAGATGAAAACAAAATTAATATATCATTAATTTTGAATTAAAAAAAACAATTTTGAAAATATTAGATAAATCACACACAATTGATTTTCTCTCATTTTTAAGAATTAGACATAGTTCTTGGATTCACGCGTGTTTCATTCACAAACAACACCATCAACTACATGCAAGAACCACCAATATATCTTACAAAGAACGAACCACCAATATATCTTACAAATAACACATATCCCCCTATTCTTCATGTATTAAATAGGACTCTTGAAGTCATCAATTCCAATCACAAACAACATGCTACCAACTATATGCACGAAGAACTAATACACATCTCTCTCATTCTTCATGTATTAGATATATCTCTATAAGTCATGTTTCTCATGTGACAATAAGTAATATATGTTAAAAATACAAAGTGTTTGTACATCT